>SDBS01000039.1_pt1 | contig 88922 bp, 78 predicted proteins | sample 2277091 | NCBI WGS metagenome assembly SDBS01 (sample SAMN10404972, study PRJNA504765) | marine sediment metagenome | isolation source: marine sediment core GS10_PC15, 163 cmbsf | place: Arctic Ocean: Southern Knipovich Ridge | collected 2010
TTAAATCTATAGTATTAGACAGTCCGATATTTTCTGCTCTGTCTGTACCTCTTGTTTGAATATAATTTATTTCTTCAGGAAGATCTAGCGGATATTTAAATCTAAATTCTGCTTTTGTAGTTCTATACCCATTTGTTATAATCGCCTTGTACCAATCACCACCGTTTAGAGAATATTCTATATATTCTAATCCTGCTAAATTATCAGAAGCTATGCCTGTAAATATTGGTCTAACTTCTGAAGTAGGATCAGGTTTATATTCATTTAATGTGATAGTTGGGGAAGTGTTGTCAATAGTGAAAGTAGAATTGGAAGTGTCACTTCCTTCTCCCCAGGAGTCTTTTGCAATAACTTTAATAAGATAGTTTCCACTTTCAGACAATGAAGATGTATCCCAACTTAAAGAGTAAGACGAAAGACCTGAGGCTATAGTTGACCAGCCGGCTCCTCCTGATGCACTATATTGTATACTAAATGTCATGGGATCTCCTTCGGAATCAGAAGCAGTCCAGGAGACTTCTTTATTAGAGCTCCAGAATTCTCCTCCATTTGGTGAAATTACAGTAACATTCGGGGCGTTATTCATTATCAGTTTATGATAGGTAGATGAACTTTCATTACCGGCAGGATCTGTTGCTGTAACTCTAAGATTGTTTTCACCATGGGATATGGTGACATTATATACATAGAATACTCCCCAGCCTGAGGTTGAACCTTCAAAAGTATTCCCTTCTAGATATACTTTGATTATACTTTGAGCTTCTGCTGTTCCAGAAACAGTAATTTGTGTTCCATCTATATTTGGATTTTGATCATCCCCACTGCTTAATGTTGCTCCATAAGGAGGAGATGAAATATTTGGTCTTGCAGGTGCTGCGGTATCTATTGTAAAATTATATGAAGCATAAGCTGAAGGATCAGTCCAGCCTCCATTTGAATCATATGCCCGCGTTTTTATGGTGTAATTTCCATCTGAAAGCCAAGAGGTGGTTAAAGTATAATATTCTTCTGAAGCGTTAAATGAGCCGTCTTGAGCTTGGGTATTATACCAATCTATTCCGTCATTTAAAGTAAATTGGACATTTTGAATTTTAGCATCTGAAGATAAAGCTCTTCCTGTAAAAGTAGGAGTAGAATCATTTGTGGGATTTTTGCCCAGAGGATTAATAGTAATTCCTGGTTGATAATTATCTATGGTAAAAGCTCCTGAAGTATCTGAAGAAATATCTGTACCGTCTGAAGTAGAAACTTTGATTACATAATTTCTGCCGTCTGAATATGATGTAGTATTCCAGTTATAAAATTTATCAGTAAGATTTGTAGTTAAATATTCGAAATTTGTACCACCATCAGAACTATATTGTACTGAATAAGTCATACTATCGCCATTTGTATCAGAAGCATTCCAAGTAATTGGCAGAATATTGCCTATTGTTTCTCCACCAGTTGGATATGTAAGAGTGATAGTTGGCGCAGTGTTTAATTTTACAGTAATAGAAACAGCAGAGCTTGTATTTCCTGCATCATCATAAGACTCTGCCTGAATTGTATTATTTCCATTATTAAAAGCAGGATCTAGAACAACTCCCCCCACAGTCCATAAACCGCCTCCAGATATGAAAGTTGTATATTCAGTTGTACCGTTTATAGTTAATCTTATATTTTCGGAAGCATCACCAGTTCCTGAAACAGAAATAGGGGAGGAGGAAAAAATTTGACCATCAGTTGGACTGGTAATAGTGGGATCACCCGGTGTCACTGTATCCACTTCAAAAGTTGCTCCAGAGGTTATTGTACTTCCTGGATTGCCAAACAAATCAGTTCCAGAACATGTTGTTGTTGCTGTACCATCAAAGCCGCCAGTTACTGTATATGTGCCGCTATAAATACTTCCAGAACCACTCATTGCCACAGGAGTTGCTGGACCTCCATTTTGGGTTATTGTTACTGTTGGAGCGCCTATTAAATCCTCTGATGCATTAATAGTGACTGTAATTCCTCCAGCTGGAGCTGGATCGGCAGAATAAGAGATGGCAAAACTTGGAGGTCCATTATCAATAGTAAATGTACTTCCTGATGTGTCTTCAGAAGTTAAAGCTGTCTGGTCTAGCCCAACGACCTTAACTTTATAATTTGTACTGTCAGATACTGTCGTTGTATCCCAACTATAATTACCTGTATTTGCTAGCGAGGTGGCAATTTGGTTCCAAGTTACATCATTTGTTGAATAATAGATGTTTATTGGATTGGCGACGAAATCAACATCTATGGCATTCCAGGTTATGCTTTGGGTTTCTGACCAGGTTTCACCACCTGTAGGTGAAGTTAGATTAACTGTTGGAGCAATACCTGGAGGACCAACATAATTGTCTATAGCAAATGTTCCAGAAGTTGCCTCACCTTGAGCACCAAATCCGTCGGTGGCAACTATTTTAATTCTATAAGTTGCAGAATCAGCATCTAAAGTTGTGTTCCAGCTATATGTTCCAGAATTTGCTAAATTGTTTGCCAATTCAAACCAAGTTGTTCCATTGTTTTTGGAATAATAAATAGTAATTGGATTTGGTATAAGTCCTCTGTCTGCAGGGTCAGGATCTATCGCTGACCAGGTAATATTTGTATTGCCGGAGACTGTGCCGGAAGTAGGAGAGATGTTGTTTACAGAAGGAGCATTAGGGTCCCAAGTTACTGTCCAATCTTCCAAAGAGGAAGTATAAGCATTATTGGTTGTAGATAAATTGGCTCTAAATCTTATTGTGGGGTAAGTTGCTGGGTTAATACCCGAAAGACCAACACCTGATGAAACATCATCATAACCAACAATTAAGTTATTTGAAGAATTTAATACGTCTACAGTCAAATCCGTGTAAGTTGGAGTTGTTTTGTTGAAAGTCAAAGTTCCCCATTGTGCAACAGCCGTGGGAGTAATATTGCTTGTTATTGCAATACCTGAAGATGGATAGGCAATATAGGATATAGAAGCGTCTTGGAATAAAGGTGTTGCTGTGCCGTCACCTGTTAAATTTACTCTATATTTTATAATTTTAGCTGTTGTATCAGCTGGAAAAGTAATGGTTCCTGTAGTGTCTGCTGCACTCCAAATTCCACTATTGTCCAGCATATATTGTAATGATATGGATGTTCCTGGGGGAGTAGTTTTGTTCCAGGCAATATTGGAAAAGAGTTTGTTTTGTGTTGCATCTCCTGCATCGTAATCTTCGGAGGTGAAAGTTCCAGTGGTATAACGGCTTGAAGAATAAGATATTTTGCTTGTTTGAACATTTGTTAAATTGGCAGGATTATGATAGGTAGAAAGCAGATAATTAGTATTATCTCCTCTGGATATTCCTACAACCGTTGAAGATATACTTGCATTCCCTCCATTATAATTGAATTTTATATCTCCATTTTGGTATAAAATTAATTCAAAATTAACTGGTAGCCCAGTATTTAATGATTCAGCACACCATCTAAAACAAACAGAATCAACAGAAGGCTGGTGAATATAAATATCCTCATTTGCTTGGGCAGTTCCATTAGTAAGAAGGTCTTGCCATAAGGGAGCAATCATTTTGTTTGTTTTAAGGTCAGATACACTTGCTCCAGAGTTATTGTAGTCAGATTCAAAATGGATATAACCGTTAGAATTAACCCATATACTAGAATAATTAATGCCATAATATGAAAATTCAAAAGGAAGATCATAATACCAACTTTGATCATCAGCCCACCATGATTTACCAGTTCCTGCTCCAATAAATTCATTAGATATTAAGTTTTCAGTATAACCGTTGTGAGCAAGTTGGATGTTCCCTGGAGAAATTCCTGTATCAATTTGATTTACAGTACCAGAGGAAAAATCTGATTGAGAAGTTTGGGTCCAATTGCCGGAAGAATAATTATAATTGATTGTAATATCATTTAGAGTAGGGGTGGAGGCAGGTGTTGAAGTTGAAAGAATGGCCTTATATTGAATATTATTTCCGGAAGTTCCCCCGGGGAAATTATAAGTCTGGGTTGTTGCTCCAGGAGTATTATAAGTTCCTAGATTTTGATAGATACCTCCATCTATAGAGTATTGTAGTTGAATGGAAGTATTAACAGGGAGAGCTTGGGTGTTGATTGTTAAATCTTCAAAAGTTTTACTTCCTGTAGATGAATTTGCATTATATTGAGAAGAAGTATAAGTTCCAGATGAAAAATAATTTGGATAATAAGTATATTGAGCTGTCTGTGTATTAGTTAAGTTTGAAGCGCTATTATAAGTAGAAAGACAATATTTATCATTGTCGCCTTTAGATGCACCGATTATAAAGCCACTAGAAGGTAGATTAATATTATCTGAACCATAATTGGATTTTATTGTTCCATCATTATATAAGATAACCTCGAAATTACGCAATTCGGAAGTCCAATAAGTTTCAGCTACCCATCTGATACATACTGAATTGGCATTTGGCTGGTGAATATAAATATCTTCACCTGGTTGAGCTGCTCCGTCAGTAAGTAAATCTTCCCATAAAGGAGCAATTATTTTATTTGATTTTAATTTGGCTTCCGATGGTTCATAATCAACATAGTTGGAGTCTAGATGAATATATCCATTGGAGATAACCCATATTGAGTTATAGTTTGTTCCATAATAGGGGAAAGTAAAAGGCAGAGAATAGTTCCAGCCTGCCTCATCGTCATTCCATCCTTGGGCAACACCCCCTCCAATAAATTCATTTGCAATCAATGATTCTGAATAATTTTGGCCATCTAATTTTAAACTGCCAGGAGAGGAAGTTGTATCAAGTTGAGTTGAAGTACCGGATTCAAAATCTGATTGGGAAGTTTCAGTCCACATGCCAGGAGTTTCAGATTCCAATTGTACATTACCAGATAAAACTTCAGTATCAGTTTGAGAAGAAAATCCTGTAGAATCAGAAAAACTATCTGTCCATGATCCTGTTGTATTATCTTGTGAAGGCGCTGCAAAAACAAAAAAACCACTCAAGCTTTGTAAACTTAAAGTGGCAATTAAAATTATAACCAAAATTCTTTTTTTTGTTTTTTGGACAAAGTTTTCTTTTTGTTTTTTCAACCCAAGGTTGACCAGTTGCCAATTTTTTGTTGGCGATCTGGATTTAATTTTTGTTTTAGTTTTCACTTTTAGGCCATCCGGCCCCCTTAGTTAAAAAATATTTATTATTTTTTTATATATTTAAATAGCAAAAAATCGGGAATATTCTCCCTTCAATATTTATTATTTAATTACTTTATTATACTACAAATTTCCCCAAATGTCAAGAGAAATAGGGGATTATACCTAATTCTTTTTGAAGACCCGACCTCCCTAAAGTTCTTTCTTACTATTGGAGGTCGGGTCTCTTATAGTAAATTGCAATTTGTGATATTAGAAGAACAAGTTTTTTAATAATAATTTATGGCTGTATTTGGCCATAAACCTTTGTTTTAAAAACACCCGGTAATTGAAACATAAAACATTTTATACTGTTTTATATGGCTGTTATACGTCATTATAGGTGCTTTGAGCGTCTTTCCAGCGGATTTACTACTCTTTACCCTTAAAGACATATATGGCCATTACAGTTCCAACAAAATATCCCATAGTAAATAAGTTAAGATACATCATCATTATATTACCTCCTTGGCCGTTCTAGTCGCTTAAAGTGACTAGAAATAGGCCTTTCCCCGTCCTTTTTCCGCCGGCAGGCGGATAATCCGCCTTTCGGGTGAATAAAAAAAACCAGCAATAATTTTATTTTTGTGTTTGTTTTTGCTGGCCTCCGCCCTGTACCGTAGCTCAAGTTCTACTTAAGACCTGGTAGGGTTACTTATTTTGTATACTATAGAATTTATGGTTTCTATCTTTAATCTACCCCTATTATATTCCTTTGTCAATATTGAATAAATTTTTTATTCAATAATCTTATTTATGGCTTGAATAAGGTATTTTTCACTATTTTATTTTTACAATATTTCCTGAACAAATTTTTTATTCAGATTCTTGCGTGCATTTTATTTAATTTTGTCATTTGTAAAAATTCAGAGAGAAAAAAATATAAAAATGTTCTTTTTTCCTTCTTTTTTGTTTTTACCTTAGCACCTTAAAACTTATAACTTATCACCTGATCTACAGTACCCACCACCTGTTAACAGGAAAATGGCTTAAATAAAGCATTTTTGAACTATCTATTCCCAATTAATGTTTACACTAATATTAAAAATGTGCAAAAATATCATAAAATATACGCTTTTATGTCTAAAAATACCTATTTACAGCCTCAAAATGTTGATTTATAGCCATAAAACATTAAAAACAAGCCTTTTTTCCTTCCCTCTAATTAACTAATCAACTAATTAACTAATCCCTAATTCCCAGTACCCACCACCTGTTAACAGGAAAATGGCTTAAATAAAGCATTTTTCAGTCATCTATTTCCACCTATTATTTACAGATATTTCTTTCATTATAAAAGTTAGTACGATTTAGTGTATAAAATGTTTTTTTGACGTATTTTTAAGGTAAATACCATCTGTATTTATAGCAAAAATGTTGTTTTATAAGTATAAATTCCTTATATATAAAAAACTATTGACATTGTACCCACTTTGTGTTAACATGTAGTAATTCCACCTATTGTTAACAAAATAACAAATAACAAATAACAAATATCAAATAAATACCAAATTACAAAATAATCCCAGTACCAGAACTCCCTTCGGTCGTTCGGTACAGGACACAGCAAATAACAAATAAATACTAAAACTATAGAGACCTGACCTCCTGTAGTAAAAACTTGAAAAAACTTTTGGGAGGTCGGGTCTCCCAAAGTCAATCAGCACAATCAGCGGTAAAAATAAAAAACAAAAATCAGCGTAATCGGCGGTAAAAAGATGAAACAAAAACTAACACCAAAACAAAGATTAGAAATGATAAAAGAAGTGGTAGAAAATGGCCACTCGGTAACTTCTATATGTAAAAAATATGGAATTTCCCGAGTGGCTTTTTATAATTGGAAAAAGAGATATGAAGCGGAAAGAAGTAAGCGGAAAAAAGTAAGCGAAAGAGATTTGCAAGATAAAAAGACTAAACCTAGAAAATATTATCGTCAAGCAACAAAAAAGCAGGAAAAAGAAGTTGTAAATATTGCTTTGAAAAATCCTTCTTTTTCAATTAAAAAAATAACAGAGCACCTTTCTGAAGATTCTGAAGACAAGCCTATTTTAGGAACACATGGTGTATATAATGTTTTATGCAGAAGTAATTTAAATACAAAAAAGAAAAGAGAAAAAGCCAGCCCAAGGATGGTCCCTGCCTTGCAGGCAGGTGAGAGTCTTGAACAAAAAAAATTAAAGTTTAAAATTACACCTTTATATAAAACTAAACCTCAAACAGAAAAGAAAGATCAGTTATTTACCATTACTCCTTTGTATCCGCCTACTGGCGAGACCAGTCCGTCAACTGACGAGACAAGTCCGCCAGCCGGTGAGACCAGTCCGCCAACTGGTAAAACTAGTCCGCCAGTTGGCGAGACAAGTTCTCCAGCTGGCAAGGTGAAGGAACCAGAAAAAATAAAAGGGAAACTCACTGCTTCGCAAAGATTAGAAATGATTGAAAGAGTGGTTAAAAATAAAGAAAAAGTCAGTTCAGTTTGTCAAGAATATGAAATTTCCCGCGTTGTTTTTTACAGACTTAAAAAACGTTATAATGAAGCACCAGATGATGAAAAACTTAGGGCTTTAGGTGATAAAAAACGAAAAATTAAAAAATATTGGCGTCAGACAACCAAAGAACAAATAAAAGAAATAAAAGATATAGTTTTAAAAAATCCCAAGCTTTCATCACACAAGATTGCCCGGCTTGTTTCTTTGGGTAATCATGGTGTTCAGAATGTCCTAAAAAGATTAGGTTTAAATACCTACGAAAGACGTTTGGCTTATCAGACATATGGTGCAGAAGCTATGCCAATGCCAACGCCTGCACCTGCAGAACCTATTCCAACTCCTATTCCTGCTCCAGAACCTTCTGAACCAGTGCCTGAAATCAAACCTACACCTGCTCTTGCACCACAAGAGCCTGTGCCTGAAGTTAAACCTGCGCTTAAACCGGTAGAACCTATTCCTGCTATGGGATTTGCCCAAACATTCAAAGCAAAGATGGGGGCATATTCATTGCTTATTTTCTTGAGTTTAGGATTTATGTTTTTATTTTATCGTTTTATCCAGATGTTAAGATATGCTGCCTCTGGAACTCATATAGGTCTTGTTTTTGCTTCTGTAAGTTTAGTTTTTGGAATGTTTTTCTTCTTGTATAGTTTGAAATATTATTTGGGAATGATCTTGGTCTTAGGATTTTCTCGTCAGGCAAGGGAGAGCAATAACAGTGATAATGAAAATCAAAAAAATGGTTTTATCGCTGGACTATTTAATAAAATAAATAACAATTTTAATAATTCAGATAATAATGTAGATAATAATCACAATGGCCCAGGACTTCTTTCTAGACTCTTTGGCAACGGAAATCATAAAGCCAATGAAGACAATTCAGATATTCGTACTATAGATAATAATTTAGATAAAGTTGAATTGAAAAGAGAACCTTTTGTTTCTATTCAATTACCTTTCTACAATGAAAAGAAAGTAGCTAACAGAATTTTGACTGCCTGTACAAATATGGATTATGAAAACTATGAAGTTATTGTTGTTGATGACTCCAATGATGAAACAGTGCAGATATTAGAAAAATGGAAAAAACATCCAAGAGTGAAAGTCTATCACAGAAACACACGAAGTGGATTTAAAGGAGGAGCATTAAGACAGGCTCTTTCTGGTATGGACAAAAGAACAGAGTTTGTCATTGTCTTTGATGCTGACTTTATTCCATATCCAGATACAATCCAAATGTTCTTGAAGCATTTTCAAGCTGTAAATAATAATAGAGACTACAAAGAAAGCAACATTGCTGCAGTCCAGGGTTATCAATGGCATGTCTTGAATAAATCAGAAAACTGGATAACCAGGGGAGTAAGAACAGAATATTCCGGATCCTATGTTATTGAAAGAGCCACCAATGAGATATTAAAAAACTTAAGACAAATTGCCGGTTCAGTATATATGATAAGAGCTGATGTTTTAAAAAGATTCGGCTGGGGAACATCAATTACTGAAGACTTTGAATTGACTTTAAGAATATATGCTGAAGGATGGAAGGTTATGTACACTCCATATATTCAGGCTCCTTCTGAATGCGTCTCCACCTTAAAGAGGTTAATCAAACAAAGAATGAGATGGGCAGAAGGACATTCCCATAACATCAAAAGAATGTTTTGGAAACTGATTAAATCTCCTTATCTTGGTTTTACGGAAAAACTGGAAGTTTTATATCTTTCCCCCTATTATCTTCAGGCTGCCTTCTTTTTAATAGGTTCTATAACTTGGTTTCTGTCGGAAGCAATATTCAAAGTAAAACTTCCTTTCTGGACAGCACTCTGGGGCTGGTCATTGGTCTTTGCCAATTTTCTATCCTTGCCTTTAATGAACTCCACTGGCTTGTTTTTGGAAGAAGGTGAAAGAAAAGATTATGCAGGGATTCTCTCTTTTCTAGCTTTGTGTTATGTTATTGTTCCTTTCCAAGCCTATGCTGCAGTTAAAGGTTTTATAGAAAAAGATGAAGGTGGTTGGTTTAGAACCCCAAAAACAGGAAAGATCACCAATGTTTTCAACCGCTCCCAGTTCTTCAGATGGGTTGGTAGATTTTTCCCAGGTTCCAAGATGACACAATCAGAGGCTGCTCTTTCTGAACAATATCTTAATCTGACAACTGCCAACAATACCTTTAATGAATTTAAAGTCAAAAAAAGAAGCGTTCCATTTCTAGCCAAAGGGATAATTGCAGCTTTACTGATTATCACTATCACTTTAGGTGTTTTTGCCTGGAATGTGCCAACTGCTTTGGCAGATCCAGATCTTTATTACCTTCATAATAATGTATGTGCCGGTGGCAGCTATCCTAATAATGCCAATTCTTGGCAGCTTCAAACTAGTAGTCCTGATGCAGCTTCTGATAGTAGCACTTCAGTTAAATATAAGGATATTGCTGGAGGAAATAATATTCAATTTTGGCCCGGGACAGCTAACCGAACAGCAACAGGGGAAACTACTGGTTATGGTTGGTTTTATCAGGCTCAATCTGGACAATATACTTCTGGAACCTGGACTTTTTATGTAAGATTGGATTTTAATACTTCTAATGGTTCAGGTAAAGTTCATGCCCATGTCTATTCCTATGATGGTTCTTCCTATAATTCTGTTTCTGATATAGTATCGACTACTATTTCTGCTGATTCATCAACTAATACTTATAATTTTTCAGGAATTGTTGGCTTAGTAGATTTAGTTTGGGAGGATTATCTTTATGTTCATTATTATTGGGAAACTGTAACTACTGGAAAGAAAAATAGTACTGTTAAATTTATTGCAGAAGGTTCAGAGCTTGCAGGAGCAGATCAACCTCGTATTATCACCACTACTTTTGCTGTTCCGGAGGGTGTTTTATATTTGATTCCTTTTATTCCGTTTTTACCTAGGATTCTTAGAAGAAGAATGAAGAAAAAAAAGAAAAAAAATATCATTAATAAATTTGGAATAATAGAAAAGATATTAAAAATAAAAAAGAAATTTGAAAATCTTTGGTCTCGAGGACCGACATAGGTAAAATTTCAAATAACAAATTCCAAATCTCAAATTACAAAATTTTTAAAAAATAAAAGAAATACTAAAAATAGGGAAAAAATAAAATGAAAAATAAAAAAGATATTCAAAAAGATTCAGAGCGGGTTCCAGAACCAGAAATCGGTTCAGGGCAAACGAAAGAAAATATAGGAATGGAGAAATCTACTTTCAAAGTTATATTTCTTTGTTTTGCTGTTTTATTGGTATTTTTACCTTTCCTAACCACTTTTAATGAATTTTTAACTCGAATAGTTTCTAATCTTAAGTGGTATGTAGCAATTGAGAATTTTGTTGTTCCATATGAAGTTAAAATGGTGGTTACTACTTTAAAAACTTTAGGTATTGAGGCCAAGGGCTCTATAGACACAATCTATCTTAATAGAGGGAATCAGGAAGTATTTCGAGCTATGATTATCTGGAGCTGTGTTGGTTGGGAAAGTTTTATTTTGTATATTATTACTTTGTTTGTAGGACTTCAAGGTTCATATCGTATAAGCAGTAAAATAGAATGTATTGTAATAGGATTCTTAGGTACCTTTTTAATTAATATTTTGCGTATATCCAGTGTTTTTGTTGTAGGATACTTCTTTGGAGAATTGCCTGTTCTTGTCTATCATAACTATATCGGAACAATCATGATTATAATTTGGCTTTTGGTTTTCTGGTGGTTTTCATATACATATATATTGCAACCAAAGGAATATAAAGCAAATTCCAAATTGCAAAAAACAAGTAACAAATAAATATCAAATAACAAACAATGATAAAAAAAGAAATAATATAAGAAATAAAAATTAAAATAAAACGAAAGGTCTATTTCTCCCGATGGTCATCGGGAGAACGACCCGTTCCGATTGACAAAAGTCAATCGGAAATAGGGAGAATAAAATGAAAAACAAAACAAAAAATTGCAAACGCAAAAGTGCAAAACAATCCGCTAAAAACGCCCTTCGACAAGCTCAGGGCAGGCAAAAAATTACAGTTGTAATTCCTACCTATAATGAAAAGGATAATATTAAGGATGTTATAGGACAAGTTTTGGGTTTAAAGATTAAAGGTTTGAATATCATCATTGTTGATGATAATTCTCCAGACGGTACAGGGAATATTGCTGATAAATTAAGCAAGAAACATAAAGAATTAGGCGTAATTCATCGAAAAGGAAAGCAGGGAATAGGAACAGCATATCTTGCAGGATTTGAAAAAGCATTAAAAGAAGATGCAGATTACATCATCTCTATGGATGCGGATTTGTCCCATAACCCCAAAGACATTCCTGGGTTGATTTGTAAAGCAAAACAGGGATATGATTTAGTGATTGGTTCCCGCTATGTCAAAGGAGGAAAGATTGAAGATTGGAATTTCAAAAGGAAATTTCTAAGTTGGTCTGCAAATTTAGTAACAAGATTGTTACTAAGCCTTCCTATTCGTGATTGTACTGCTGGATATAAATGTTATTCTAGAAGTTTTATAGAAAGTCTTGATTTTGAAAAGATCTCCTCTATAGGTTATGCATTTCAGGTTGAAATGGTATATAATGTAAAAAACAATGGATTCACCTATATTGAAATTCCTATTGTTTTTACAGATCGTTTAAATGGTCATTCTAAAGTAGATTTTAGGGAAATAGCAAACTCTGCAAAATCGATATTTAAACTGGCATATCTATATAAGTGGTGGTGCAGACCTGTAAAATTTATAATAACCAAAACAAAAAATTTCCTATTTTAATTATTGAATTGAAAACAAAAAGGTTCTAAAAATGGAAAAATGAATGAAAAAACTGATTACATATTTCTTAATACCTTTAGGTATATTATTATTAAATATATTCCTAGTCCTCCCTTTATTCAAAGGTGAATTTACTCAATCTATGGGATCAATTGAAGCTGCTTATATTTCTGATGCTAGATGGGTTTTTGAAAACATAAAAGATCTTAGCTGGAATCCTCTTTGGTATTTGGGTTTTCCTTTTCATCTTTCTTATGCTCCTGTTTTTCCTTTTTTTATAGCTTTGTTTCATTTTATTTTAAAAAGTATTTCTATCCCTCATTTCTATCGAATATTAACAGCTGTTTTTTATTGTATAGGCCCTATAAGTCTTTATTTCTTTGTTAGGTATCTAACAAAGAAAACTTTCCCAGCTTTAGTTTCTGTTTTAGTTTATACTTTACCCACTTTATCATTATTATTTTTACCTGGTTTAAAAGGAGAGATGGTGGTTTCTGGTTTTGTTCCTTGGCAACTTTTAGTATTAGCTAAATATGGAGAGGGTCCTCATATTGCTTCTTTATCTTTAGTCCCACTTGTCGCATTATTATTTTTAAAAGTTTTAAGGAAACCTTCTTTTAAAAAATATCTTTTAGTTGCTATCTTATCTTCTTTTATTCTTTTAATTAATATTTTGAGTTTTTTCTCTCTTTTATTGATGCTTTCTATTGTTCTCTTTTCAGAAATGGTCTTGGAAAAACCAGCTTTTAAATTTAAAAGTGCTTTTTCGATATTTTTGCTTACTTTAGGTCTTTCTGCATTTTGGTATAATCTCTCTTTTTTCAAAATGATTTTTCTTTTTGAAAAAGGTGGCAGTTTAATTCAAAATTTACTTAGTCTTTTTCCATTTGCTATTATAATGATTCCGATATTTGTAGTATTTAGCCTTTTTGTTTTTGAAAAAAAACCAAAACTTCAACCGCTTTTTATAGGATTTTTTTGGTTTTTAACATTTTTTATAATAATTGGCAGTTGGTTTTATTTTGAAAGAATCTATTTTCCTCAACCAAACCGTTTTATTCCAGAGTTAAACTTAGCAATTTCATTATTAATTGGTTTAGCTTTTTCTAGTATTTTGAGTATAATCAGAAAATATACAAAGGTATTAAGCATATTATTTGCTGTCGTAATTATTGCTGTATTGATATTTTTAAACTTTCAGTTTAAAGAAGATAGTTGGAAAATTACTTCTCCTAATCCTGATATCAATAGCACTCCAGAATACAGAATTTCTAAATGGCTTTCAGAAAACACTGATGGTAAAAGAGTTTATACCACAGGAAGTATTTGTTTTTGGCTTAATGTTTTTTCTGATACTCCCCAAGTTAGAGGAGGTGCTGATGGTGCTTCATATAGCAAGTGGTGGGCTCATGCTACATATCAAATCAACACTTCTGAAAATGCTCCAAAAGGAGAAGAAGAAGTGATTACTTTGAATTGGCTTAAGGCTATAAATGTTTCTTATGCTGTAGTAAATTTCCCTCATTCAAAAGAAATTTTTCATGACTATAAGAACCCTGATAAGTTTGAAGAAATAGAAGGTTTAGAAGAAGTTTATAATGAAAAAGGAGATGTTATTTATAAAGTTCCTTTAGAAAATCCTTCTTTGGTTCAGATTGTTGACAAAGAAAAATTTGATAATTTGAAGTCAATTTACAATGCTGTAGATGTTGATAATTTACAAGATTATGTAGATTATATTGAAGATTCTGGTTTTGATCAAAGTAAGATTAATTTAGTCAAAAAGAAAAATACAAAATATGAAATTTCTGCTGATCTTGAAGAAAATGAGGCAATTGCTCTTCAGATAAGCTATAATCCGGTATGGAAAGCTTATGTTAATGGAAAAAGGGTTAAAATTCAAAAAGATGTTATTGATTTTATGTTTATTGAACCTGAAGAAAAAGGCGAAGTTGAAATTATTCTTAAGTTTGGCAGAACTTGGGATGTTTGGTTGGGATATTTTATAACTTTAATTACATTATTATATATATTACTAAAATTTAGAAGATTGAAAATGCCGCATGATATAAAAGAGGTAAAAACAAAATGAAAAAACCAAAAAGTAAAATTATTTCTTTTCTTTTACATTTCCTTTGTATTTTAGGTCTTTTGATTCCTTTTGCTTTTATAGCTAGATATTATCTTGACCCTGGTCGTTTTTTTGGAGTCAATTTTAATCGACCGCTAGGAGTTGATTTTTATCAATTTCTTACTTATGCTTCTTATGTTAAAGAACATTTTAATTTACCTATTCTTCTCTGGAGAACAGATTGGTTTACCGGTTTACCTTTTATTTTTGATTATGCTTGGCTTCATTTTTACTTAGCAGTTCCTTTTATTGCTGTTTTTAAAATAATGGATGGTTCAAAATTTTATTTACTCTTTACCTTATTTTTATACTTTGTTTTTAATTATTTTCTTTTTTATGAGTTGTCTAAAAATAGAATTTTATCTTTACTTTTGAATCTAACTTTAATCTGGTCAGCCAGCCCTTTTCTGGCTTTATATGGTGGTGGTAATAATACCTTTTCAGCTGATTTATTTTTTGTACCGCTTTCAATTTATTTTGTTGTTAAATATTATCATAGTCAAAATAGAAAATTTTTATTTCTTTCTGTCTTTTCAACAGGCTTTGCTTTTTTGGGACATCCAGCTGTTGCTTTAATGTTTGTTTTTTTTCCTTCTCTTCTTTTTCTTTTCTTTTGGTGGGACGAAAAAACACCATTATTTTCTTTAAGAAAAGTTTCTGATTCCCTAATTTATTTCTTTATTTCGATATTTATTGGTGCACCAACTATTTATCAAATGTATGCTACTGCTGTTATGGCGCAAAAAGGTATGGGTCCTCTTTTTGTAGCTCGAGCTCCAATAGAGAAAGCCTTGATAGAGACTTTTAGTTCGAATAATACTTTTATTTATATTGCTTTTGGTATTCTTTTCCTTTTTGTTGTATTAAGTCGGTCTTTTAAAACGCTTAAAAAGGCAACTCCTTTTTTGCTGGGTCTTGTTTTTATTTTAATTTTTGAATGGCTTTATAAAATAGGTAAAAATCCAGCTGTAGGTCCTATAGGTCCAGGCCGAACCTTTTGGTTTTTTCCTTTAATGTTGGCTTGCCTCACTGCTGTTTTTTGGAATAGTATAAAAGAAAAACTAAAACAAGCAAAATCATTTTTTAATAAGATATTTATTTTAACTTTTGGTATAGGCAGTTTAATTTTTCTTGGTTTATTCTTTTTAGAACCAACTATAAAAGCAGATTTTGATAATTATGTTTGTCCAAATGTTGCTGAACCTCCTCAAATCAACAAAGTTTTTGATATGGATGCTCCTGAAGATGAAAAAAAGGATATTTTAGAAAAATTTATACCTTCTTTTATGGATACCTCCGATAAACAACACAGATTTTTTACTATTAATGGCAATATTAATATCTGGTGGAATATTCGTTATTCTTTGCCTCTTTATCATGGCTATTACAGCGGTAAACAATGGATGGGTGCTAATTGGTCTTATTGGACAAACATGGTTTTTTCTGGAGAACAGGTTTATCATTGGGAAACTTCGCTTCAATTAACAAAAAATCAAGCACTATTTTTAATTGACTGGCAATCGATTAAATATTTATATGCTAGAGAAGCAGAAATTAAAGAAGATATGTTGCCTCTTGAAACCAGTGAAGCCTTAATTGCTTCTTATCTTTATCAGGATGAAGATATTATAGAAGAAAAGGGACCTGACCAAGGATCAGAACAGAGATTCTGGAAATTTAAAGAAAAAGTTAGTTCAAAAATTGTCCGACCCAGTAATTCCCCAACCCTTTTAGTTGTTGGTAACGAGATTGGCTATGATAGTATTTTTAGAGTTTTATCTATGAGTAATCTTAATTCAAAATATATTATTCCTATTCATGGATCAGAATATATAGATGATATTAAAAAGGAAGAACTAGAAAATTTTGACGTAATTTTACTTTATAATTATAAAGTAAAATCTCCTAAATCTTGGAAAACTTTAGAAGATTATGTAAAAGAAGGTGGGAGATTAATTATAAATACTGGTGGTGATAGTAAAGAAGTTGATTTAGAAAATCTTCCTGTAGTTTTTCCGATTAATGATTTAGTTAAATCTTCAATTGATCAAGAATGGAATCTAGAAGTTCCTTCTCATCCTATTAACGATTCTATTTCTTACGATGAATTTTCTCCTCCTACATATAATGAAGGACCTTGGGGAGTCTCTTCTGTTCCTTCAGAGGATGATTTGAGAAATTGGGCAGAAGTTATTTTGAGTGATTCTGGACATCCAATTTTAGTTTCTGGAGATCTAGGTCAAGGGAAAGTAATTTGGTCTGGAATAAATCTTCCATATCATCTCCTAACCTATCAAAATGAATCAGAAATTCGTTTATTTGAAAATATACTTAATTCTTTAGTCACATTAGAGGAAGAAGATAAAATTAATTTTGATTTTCAAAGACCTCGATCTGAAAATATTAAAGTTTCCGGTAATGATTTTAAAGGAGTTATTTTAGGAGAAAATGCTTATGGTGGCTGGACAGCTTCGGTAAAATCTTCAGGAACGACACAAAAGTTAAAGGTTTATAAAGTCGGTCCAGATTTTATGTATGTTAGAATACCTGAAGATTTTCAAGATTCTTTTGAAGTTCAATTTTCCTATAGAGGTTCTTTAAAAGCATGGTTTCTTTCTATTCTAAGTTTGTTGTCAATATTTTGGATTGCAAAGAAAATATTATTGCCTAAAAAAAATATTTTGCCTAAAATGATTTTTCCTCGCCTTGGTCTTAATAGAAAAGTTAAAGATTGGTGGTGGAAAGATGATGAATACTAGAAGAAAAAAAATAAAATGTGATATTGGAATTATGGCTTATAATGAAGAAGCAAATATTGGTCAACTTTTTGATATCCTATTAAAACAAAAGTTATCTTTTTGCAGTATTTTACAAATAGTGGTGGTAGCAAGTGGTTGTACAGACAAAACTGAAGAAATTGTTAGGAAATTTGTAAGGAAAGATAGACGGATAAAATTGTTTACTCAAAAAAAGAGAGAAGGAAAAGCATCTGCTATTAATCTATTTTTACAAAAAACAAAAGGAGATATATGTATATTAATAGGAGGGGATATCTTACCTAAAAATAAGACTATTGAAAATTTAGCTGTTAAATTTTCTAATCCTAAAGTGGGAATGGTTGGGGGACATCCTATTCCTATGAATAATCTTCAAACCTTTATGGGGTTTGCTACTCATCTAGTGTGGGGACTTCATCATAAATTATCTCTTATATATCCTAAATGTGGTGAAGTGGTGGCTTTTTTAAATATAGCAAAAAAGATCCCTTTTGATACACCAGTAGATGAAGTGAGTATTGAACAGATAATAACTGAAAAAGGATATAAATTAGACTATGCTTCTGAAGCCATTGTTTATAATAAAGGACCGGAAAATTTAAAGGAGTTTTTGAGTCAACGCCGGAGAAATTTTTCGGGTCATTTATATATTAAAAAAGTATTTGGATATGAAGCTTCCACTATGAAAGGGAGAAGAATTTTACCTTTACTTTTATCTAATCTAAAATTTTTTAATTTTAAAGAAATAGTTTGGACTTCACTGGTTGTAGGACTTGAAATTGGGGGTAGAATTCTAGGAATGTATGATTTTTATATTAAAAAGAAAAATCCTTATATTTGGGAGATTGCTAAAACTACAAAAGAATTAGAATGATTACTTTACTTCCTAAAATTTTTGCATATAAACTATTTCACCGATTTAATTGGCCAAAAGTTTTGCCTATAAACTTGACAATCGGTGTTTCTTTTAATTGTAATTCTCGATGCAAAACTTGTAATGCTTGGAAGAAAAAAAGTGAAGATTTAACTTTAGAAGAATGGGATAAAATTTTCCAGTCTTTGGGTAGAGCTCCTTTTTGGTTTACAATTTCCGGTGGCGAACCTTTTTTGCGAGGAGATTTAGTAGAGATTGTAAAAAGTATTTATAAACATTGCCGGCCAAAAATTATCAATATTCCCACTAATGGTCTTCTATGTAATGTAATTCCTCAAAAAGTAGAGGAGATTATAAAAAGTTGTCCTGAAACTCAAATTATAATCAATCTTTCTTTAGATGGAATTGGTAAAAATCATGATTTAATAAGAGGTGTTTCCGGCAGTTTTGAAAAGGCAATGAAAACATATAAATCTTTAAGAAAATTAGAATATCCTAATTTCACTTTGGGTGTTCATACTGTGATTTCTAAATTTAATGTTGATGAAATTCCTCAAATTTATGATTATGTTATAAATAAACTTAGACCAGATTCTTATGTTACTGAAATTGCTGAAGAAAGAGAAGAATTAGATACAAAAGGAATGGATATTACTCCACCTGAAAGTAAATATTCTCAAGCTGTTGATTTTTTATTAAAAGAGCTTAAGAAAAAGAAATTTAAAAAAATTTCTAGAATCACCCAGGCTTTTCGCATTCAATATTATAATATAGTTAAAAAAACTCTCCAGCAAAAAAAGCAAATCATTCCTTGCTATGCCGGATTTGCTTCAGGGCAAATTGCACCTAATGGTGATGTTTGGCCTTGTTGTATTAAAGCAGAAAGTATAGGGAATTTAACGGAAAATAATTTTGATTTTAAGAAAATTTGGACATCAGAAAAAGCAGATAGAATCCGTCAGGAGATTAAATCAAAAAAGTGTTATTGTCCTTTGGCTAATGTTTCCTATACTAATATGTTATGCAACTTAAAAACTTTAGGTAAAGTAACATTAGAATTAATTAAAAAATAAAAAATCTTGACATTCAGTTTTGTGAGATTATAAAATATACTTTATATTATTTTACTCGATAAAATGCTTTAGCATTTTATCGAAAGAGAAGAAGTTTATGTAACGGTATAGCCTGTGATAACAGGATGTATAGTGAAGTAGACTTCGACGAGGTTGCGATGAAGATTTTTATAACTGGTGCTACTGGTTTTATTGGCCAACATCTAACCAGAGTTTTGATTATAGAAGGTCATCAGGTTTTTGGTTTGGTTTCCAAAAAAGAAAAAATAAAAGAAGTGGAAAAAATGGGAGCAGAAGTAGTCTTAGGAGATTTAAACTCTGTTTCTTTTTTTAAAAATATTTTTAATGAATATAATATTGATATTGTTTATCATTTAGCTGCTATTCGTGATAAATGGGGGACAAGTTCAGAAGAATATAATAAAGTTAATGTGCAGGGAACAGAGAATTTACTTAAAGCATCTCAAAATAAAATAAAACATTTTATTTTTTGCAGTTCAATAGCTGCAATTGGATATCCTGAAAAATTGCCTTATTCTGAATCATCTTTTTGTATTCCAAAAAATTTATATAGTCAAAGTAAACTAGAAGCTGAAAAATTAGTTATAAATTATCAGAAAAGAGGTTTACCAACAACTATCATTAGACCAGCTGTTGTCTATGGACCGAAGGATGTTAAAGGAATGATTTTAAAATTTTCTAAGATGATAAAAGAAAAGAAATTTAAAATTATTGGAGATGGTAAAAATAATATACAATTAATATATATCGATGATTTAATTAAAGGTTTCTTGAGAATAATACAACCTAAGACAATTGGGCAGATATATATTCTTTCTTATAAAAATCCAATTACTTTGAATAAATTAGAAAAATTAATAGCTGATAATTTAGAAGTTCAATTTTCTTCAAAACATATTCCTTTATGGTTTGCTAAGCCAGCTGGTTTTTTGATGGAGAATTTTTATAAATTATTTTCTTTTAAGAAAGAACCTCTTGTGACTACGTCAAAAGTTGATATAATATCCAAAAATCAGATTTATGATATTTCAAAAGCTCAAAAAGAATTGGGTTTTGATCCAAAAATAGATTATTTAGAAGGAATTGTAAAAGTTTTAAAATGGTATAAGGAAAATGGATATCTCTGAAATTATCCAATTGAATTTGCAAGATAAATATGAACCTGAAATTATAGGTTTGGGAGAGATTTATGAAAAAATGTCTGTTTTTTATTTGCAAAAAAAATTGAGAAGAAAATATAAGGATGGAGTTCTTTTTTTGTCATCCAATAAAGATCATAGAGAAAAGGGATTTACTTTGGAAGAATTGAAATCTCAAGTAAAGAGTCAGGGATATCAAATTTTATTTTTTGGATATGTTGATTCACCATCTTGGTCATCTTACAAAATAAAATCTGATAAAAAAAGCCCCTACTTGAAGCCTGTAATTATTTCCTTAGCTAAAATATTTTTTTGGTTTTTAATTCGACTAGAATTTATTTGGCAGGAAAAAAACAATTCCCATATGGTTTATATTTTAACAAAGCAGTTATTATAGTATAATTATTTTAGGTTTATAAAATAGGTTTTTAAAATGAAAGTTTTATTAGTTAATCCGCAACTTAAGGAATATAAACAGCCCGCATTGCCTCCTTTGGGGCTTTTGTTTATTGCGGCAGTTTTGGAAAAAGAAGGACATAAAGTCATATTACAAGATCTTAATGTTTCTCCTTCTGAATTGGATAATTTAAAAGAAAAACCGGATATAGTCGGCATTACTGCCACAACAACCTTGGTTAAGGAAGCTTGGCGTCTAAGTAAAATTTTCAAAAAAAAAGGTATTCCTGTTGTTTTGGGCGGACCTCATCCTTCTGCCTTGCCTGAAGAGTCTTTAGAATATGCTGATATAGTAATTAGAGGTGAGGGGGAAGAGACAATGCTCCAATTGTGTAATAATTGGGATGATAAAGAAAACATTGTTGGTATTTCTTATAAAAAGGATGACCAGATTATTCACAATTCCCAAAGACCTTTAATTAAAGATTTAGATTCTTTACCTTTTCCTGCCTATCATCTTTTGGGTGATATTTCTGCATATTCCACTCCTCAGCCAGTGCTTACACAAAAGAAGAAATGTTTAACTCTTGTTACTTCCCGAGGATGTCCTTATCAGTGCAACTATTGTTTTAAAGGAGTGTTTGGACCGGTCTGGAGACCTCATAGTCCAGAATATATAATTAAGCTCTGGCGCTATTTGGTGTCGGAATTTGGGGTAGAAGAGATAGGTGTTCAAGATGATAATTTTAATTTGGATTATGATCGGGCAATGAAAATAGCTGAGGGTCTGGCCAAAGAAAAAAATAAAGTAATGTGGACTACTGCCCAAGGAATTAGGGCTGACAAAGTAGATTTTACATTGCTTTCTAGGATGAAAGAGTCAGGTTTTTTCAGAACAGGATTTGGAATTGAAGCTGGTTCCCAAGAGATGATTTACAAAATAGGAAAGAGTTTGGATTTAAAAAAGGTGGAAGAGGCAATTCGTTTGTGCAAAAAATTAGGTATTGAATCAATTGGTTATTTTATGCTTGGCAATGCCTGGGATAATCAAGAAACAATGGAGGACACAATTAATTTAGCTGTAAAGCTTAATCCTGATATTGCCCATTTTACCATCACTGTTCCATTTCCCAGCACTCCTTTGTATAAACTTGTTGAAAAAGAAGGAAAATTTCTTATTAAAGACTGGAGTTTATATGGCTATACACAAGGTGTTTGTTATTTTGAAATAGGGGAGGCAAAAAAAGATATTGTTGAGAAAATGTACCATCGGGCTTACAGACGTTTTTATTTAAGACCAAAAAAAGTCGCTAAAATATTAACCCAAAAGTCTACTTGGCTTAAATTGCCAGAAGTTGCCAAAGCAGCTTATGGATATCTGGGCCTTGGAGGGAAATAATTTTATGGCTGATGTAATTTTAATACAACCAATTGTTGGTGTTTTGGATGAAATCAAAACTGCTCCAGCGCTTCCTTTGTCTTTGTTGACTGCAGCAAAATTGGTTTCTAAAGAATATGAAGTAAAAATTATTGATCAAAGAATAGAGAGGGAGAATTGGAAGGATGCTGCAAGGAAAGAATTGTCAAAAAAACCTATTTGTGTAGGTTTAACTACAATGTTAGGCCCTCAGATTGATTTTGCTTTGGAAATCAGTGAATTTGTTAAAAAAGAAAGTGATGTTCCGGTTATTTGGGGAGGTCCACAATGCAGTACAATGCCAACCCAAACTATGGAAAATAAAAATATTGATATTATTGTTTCCGGAGATGGTGAAGTTACTTTTTTGGAATTAATAAAAGCTTTGAAAAATAAAGAATCTCTTAGTGATATTAAAGGTATTTTTTATAAAAAAGAAGGCAAGATTATTAAAAACGAGCCTAGAGAAATGATTGATATCAATAATATGCCTGATATTCCATATCACTTGGTTGATGTTAAAGAATATATGCCTAAGAGAATGGGAGTTCCCACAATTGATATAGAAACTTCCCGGGGTTGTCCCAATCGATGTACTTTCTGTTATAATCCTTTTTTCAATAAAGGAAAATGGCGATCTTTAGATGCTGATCTTGCTTTAGAAAGGGTGGAAAGAGCAGTTTCTGATTTTAGAGCTCAAGGAATTTGGTTTATTGATGATGAATTTTTTGTTGATTTAGAAAGAGCCCGTAAGATTATTCAGAGACTTAAAGAACTCAATTTAAGTTGGACTGTTCAGGGAACGAGAATTAATTCAGCTTTGGGCATGGATGATAATTACCTGAAGATGCTTGAGGAAAGTGGTTGCGAGCAGTTGAATTTTGGAGTGGAGTCCGGATCAGAAAAAATTCTAAAAAAGATTAATAAGGGTATTACTGTTAATAGTGTACTTAAAGTAAATCGTAAATTTGCCAAATATAATATTATTCCTTGGTATTATTTTATGATTGGATTTCCTTATGAAACTGAAGAAGATATAAAAGAAACTATTGCTTTAACACTTCAACTTCTTAAGGAAAATCCAAAAGCTAAAATTTCTTCCATTGCCTGTTTTACTCCTTATCCAGGAACACAATTATTTAATGAGTCTAAAGAGTATGGATATATACCGCCTGAAAAACTTGCTGATTGGAGCAGTTATGCCACTGATAATATTAATGTTCCCTGGTTAAAAGGTTCAAAAAGACGGGACATTCAAGCTATCCAGTTTGCCAGTTTATTTATGGATCAAAAAGCCAGAGATGTAGTTGATTCAAGATTAATTAAATTTCTAGCCAATTTATACAGACCAATGGCTTTGTTCAGATTAAAAAATCATTTTTACCACTTTCCTTTAGATGTTTATGTTGGAAATTTAGTTAGGGAAAGGATAACCAAATTATGATTGATTTTTTGTTTGTTCAAAAATCAGCTTTTTGCAGTTTTGGCCCTATGTTTATTTCTGCTGTTTTAAAGAAAAATGGATATAGTTGTGATTTAATTTTAGTTAGTGAAGAAAAAGATTTAATTAGTGCTGTTTTAGAAAAATCGCCCAAGATGATTAGTTTTCCAACTATTACAGGAGAACATAAATGGGTTTTGGATACAGCTAAAGAAATTAAGAAAAAAAACAAAGATATTTTAATTTTGTTAGGCGGTCCCCATCCAACTTATTATCCAGAAGAGACGATTTTGGAAGAAGGAGTGGATATAATTGCTTTAGGAGAAGCAGAATATGCAATTTTGGAGCTTGTTAAATCATTAAATAATAAAAAAGAAATAGAAAATATAAAAAATCTTTGGATTAAAAAAGATGGTAAAATTTATCGCAATGAAATTAGACCATTGGTTGAAGATTTAGACAACCTGCCATTTCCTGATAGAAAAATCTATTATAAGTATGATTTTTTAAAAAAAGCCAGTGTAAAACAATTTTTAACTGGCAGAGGTTGCCCTTATAGCTGTACCTTTTGTGCCAATAATCTTCTAAGAAGAATATATCAGGGAAAAGGGAGATATTTAAGAAGGAGGTCACCAGATAATGTAATTTCAGAGATGAAACAGGTGAGAGAAAAATATGGAATGAAAACCCTTTCTTTTACTGACGATAATTTTGTATCAGATCGCCTGTGGCTTGATGAATTTTTGCCTCAATATAAAAAAGAGATCAATTTACCTTTTATGTGCAATGTTACTGCTAATTTAGTTACAGAGGATTTAATTAAAAAATTAAAATCCACTGGTTGTTATGGGGTTTCTATGGGTGTTGAATCAGGAAATGAAAAATTAAGAGAAAAAGTTTTAGGCAAACATATTACCAACAAACAGATTTTAGAAGCAGGAAGAATTATTAAAAAATATAACCTTATTCTAAAAACTTATAATATTTTATGTTTACCTGGAGAGACTCTGGAGGCTGCTTGGGAGACTGTGATGTTAAATGCAAAAATTAAACCTGATCATACTTCTTGTTCATTGCTCCAGCCGTATCCTTTGTATCAAATTACTGAATATGCCAAGGAAAATAATTATTTACCTAAAGATTTTGGTATAAATGATGTATATGACAGTATTTATTCTGACTCACCAATTAATATAAAAGATAAAAAACAAATTAGAAATCTTCAGACTTTCTTTTTTATAGCAGTCAGGCATCCTGGACTTATTCCATTAGTTAAGCTATTAATAAAATTGCCACCCAATTTTGCCTATAGATGGGTGGCTAAGTTGTTTTATGGTTTTTATATGAGCCGGGTTCACAAATTAACATTTATGGACAAGGTAAGATATGCTATCCATTGTGATCCTTTTAAAATATGATTTTATTTAGACTTTTCTTTCCAAATGATCCAGTTGTTGAAGGTAAAGTTTAAGCCTGTTGCAACAACTACTCCTGCCAAAGCTGCATATATATAATAGACCTGCATTTTTAATAATATATAATAGGTAAGATAATTAATTCCCAATGCTAGGAAAGTAAGTATATAATAAAGAATTAGTCTTTTTGTTTCTTCTTTCTGTGATTTTGTTTTCACCTCACGCCAAGTAAAAAAACTATTCCCAATATAGTTGCTTAAAGTGTTTAATATTGTAGCTAGGAACCAAGACAGATAATATCCCAAATTTGCAAATTCTACAAATATATATAATGTACCTAAGCCTATTACCATTCCAACAGCACCGACTATAGAAAATTTTATAAATCTTTTGCCTAGAAGATTAATATTAGCAGACATAAAAACTCCTTTTTAATAAATATAACAAAAACTGATAATAAAAGCGAATTTTATTTTCATTGTTGACAGGATAAAAATTTCCTTTTATTATAAATATAGATTGTATTTAACAAACAAGTATTGTATTTGATTTAGCAAGGAAAGTTTGGTGAAAATCCAACACAGTTCCGCTACTGTAATTCTCTTTGTCTACCTTTGGTAGACTAAGGGATAAGTCAGAATGCTTGCCTTATACTTTATCTCTGTAATAGAGAGATGTTCTCTTCTCTTCGTGAAAAGAAAGAGGATAATAAATGTAATTAATATTATCCTTTCTTTTGAAAGGATTTTTTATTTTAAACCTATGTCCGATAGAATATCGGACCGGTCTGTTCTGATTGACGTAGTCAATCAGAAATAAGGAAGGTTAAAAATGAACTTAAAAAAAACAATAAAATTAATTCCCAAATTTTTAATTAAATTTTGGATGCCTATTTTAGGAATTTTTCTGGTATCTTTAATTTTTAGTTTAGGATATATGGGAGAAGGATTAGTAGAAACTGGGAATTCTCAAGTAAAGGCTGAAGAGATTGAAGTTATAGATAATGAAGAATCAGAACAAGAGTTAGAAATAAAAGATGAAGTAGAACAAAAAGATTATTCAAATTATAAGTTTTTAAAAAATCTTATTCCTGGTTGTGAAGGGGAAGATGTACTTGCTTTGCAATATAAATTGGGTATAGAAATGACAGGAATTTATGATGATGATACTTTTGCTGCTGTATCCTCTTACCAAGTTAAAAACAAAATTTTGCCATCTGGCAAAGCAGATGGTGCTGGTTATTTTGGACCAAAAACTAGAAGTTTTATGAATACTGGAGAATTGGCTGATACTGATAAAAATGATAGTTCTGCACCGCCAGAATTTAACAATAATCCACCATTGGACAACCCGGCTCCAGAGGTAAAACATTATGTAAATTTGAGTATTACATCAGGCTCAGCTGTTGGCAGTTATCAAGTAGAAATCCAAGGAAATGAGACAGTCTTTTCAATTTTATTAAAAGCTTCTGAACAAAATTCTTTTGATCTTGATTATACAAATTATGGTGGAGATATGGGTATTTTTGTTGAAAAAATTGGTAATTTAGAAAACAGCGATGATTGGTCAAGTTTCTGGCAATATTGGATTAATGGTCAATATGCTACAGTTGGTTGTTCTGTACAATCGGTAAAAGAAGGGGATACTATTGAATGGAGATGTGCTTCTTCACCATGGTAAATAGAATATTATAATAACTAATAAAGGAGGATTTATGGTTTATTTCTTTATTTTAGCTGCAGTAATTTTAAGACTTTTGCCTCATGCTCCCAATTTTGCTCCAATTGCCGCAATGGCTTTGTTTGGAGGTACTTATTTAAACAAAAAATATGCTCTTTTGGTGCCACTTTCAGCGATGATTGTTAGTGATTTTTTTATAGGATTTTATGATTTAAAATTAGAATTTGCAGTTTGGGGAAGTTTTTTACTTATAGGATTTATTGGGCTTTGGCTCAAAAAACATAAAAATATCTCTAATATTATTGGAGCCACGCTTTGTGGATCAGTTTTGTTTTTTATTATTACCAATTTTGCTGTTTGGGCTTTTTCTCCTTGGTATTCTCATAATTTTTCTGGACTTGCACAATGTTACATCTTAGCTATTCCATTTTTCAGAAGCACTTTATTTGGAGATCTTTTTTATGTTGGAGTAATGTTTGGTGTCTATGAATTGGTTTGTTTAACGGTTAAAAAGAGAAGATTAGTTGGACAAGAGATTACTGAATAAAAAATTATTGACAAATAGGTATTTTTTTGGTAAAATAGAACAATTAAAGTTTTTATTAACTTTTTTTTAAAAAAATCAAAAATAAAAAGGAAAAAAAATGGCAAAAACAGAAGAGAATATGGATAATATTATAAATCAGGAAGATAAATTGAGTGAAAAAGAAATTGAATCTTTATATGAAGAGGGAAAGAAAGATTATTTAAGGATAATAAAAGCATTAAATCCTTGGCGATTGGTTGCCCAAAAAACTGAACCAAAAAAGATTGATAATTCTGATAAGTTGGAATAAATAGTTTTTAATAAAATATACTAACATATTTATATAATATACAATCCGACTTAATAGGTCGGATTTTTTATATAAAAAGATAAAAATAGTTCATATTTCTTTGTTAATTTTGGTGTTGTTTTTTAAAGTTGAAGTTTTAAAAAAATAAAGATATAATAATATTATATATAATGTAATTTTGAATAGAATATTGAGTCTATCAAAAAAATATGATAGACTTTTATTGGATATAAAATCTAGGCAAATTGCTTAGATGATTTATTAATGTTTAATTTAATATTACCTAATAACAGATAACGAATAATTAATCATGAATCTAAAAGAAAATAAATTAACTAAATTTCTTAAAGAAGCAAAGGCTGAATTAAAAAAAGTTGTTTGGCCAACAAGAAAACAAGCTATCAATTTAACTTTAATTGTAATAGTAGTTACTTTAATTGTTGCTGCATTTATTGGAGCATTGGATTATTTATTTAATAAATTAATGGAATTATTTGTTATACAATAATAGGAGCTGAATATGGCAAAACAATTAGGTTCTAAAGAAAGAAATTGGTATGTTATTCATACATATTCTGGATATGAAGATAAAGTTTCTGAAGATTTAAAACAACGAATTGAATCTATGGATATGGAAGATAAGATTTTTAATGTTATTGTTCCCAAAGAAAAACAAATTGAGATAAAAAATGGAAAAAGAAAAATTGTGGAAAAAAAGATTTTCCCTGGTTATGTAATGGTGGAAATGATTGTTACTGATGAATCTTGGTATGTAGTAAGAAATACACCTAATGTTACGGGGTTTATTGGAACAGGTAATACTCCAACTCCAGTTTCAGATAATGAAGTGAAAAATATTCGCAAAAGAATGGGTATTGAAGAACCTAAATATAAAATTGATCTTGAAAAAGGTGAGGCTGTTTCGATTAATGATGGTCCATTTAAAGGATTTGATGGAGTTATTTCTGAAATTGATGAAGAAAAAGGTAAAGTTAAGGCTTTGGTTTCTATGTTTGGCAGGGAAACTCCTGTGGAGTTAGATTTTTTACAAGTTAAGAAAATATAAAAAAGTTGCTAAGTTCATAAGTTTTAAGTTATTAAGGATAATAAAATGGCGAAGAAAATAAGTACAATAATTAAATTACAAATTCCGGCTGGTAAAGCAAATCCTGCTCCTCCTGTTGGTCCGGCATTGGGTCAGCATGGACTTAATATTATGGATTTTTGTAAAGCCTTTAATGAGAAAACTAAAGATAAAGGAGATAATATTGTCCCAGTTGAAATTACTGTGTATCAAGATAGATCTTTTAGTTTTATTACCAAGACTTCACCGGCTGCTATTCTTTTAAAAAAAGCGGCAGGAATTAAAAAGGGTTCAGGAACACCAAATAAAGATAAAGTGGGAAAGGTTACAAAAGATCAAATTCGTGAAATTGCCCAGACTAAAATGCCGGATTTAAATACAGATAATATTGAAAATGCTATGAGAATAATAGAAGGAACAGCAAGAAATATGGGAATAACCGTTGAGAAATAATTATTAATTTATATTATATTAAATTAATGTAAGTCTTCTTTCTTTCTGATAGCTATTGGGGATATAGAGGATTTAATTCTGGTTTTATTGATATAAAACCGGGATAAGAGAGGGAAAAATGAAAGATTCTAAATCACAACAGTCTTTAAAATCTTCTCATTGGCAAATTGTTTCTTTGATAGGTAGTGTTGGTTATATTTGGATAATATGTTTATGGATGGTTTCTTCTATTATTGGCTCTTTTATTTATGGAAGAGTTACTGATAGTGTGGTTAAAAACAGTTTAATGACTTTCCTAGACTGGCGTCTTTTCATTCTTATAGCATGGGGTATTTTTTCTTTAGTTTACACTCTTTATTTCAGTCAAAAACAAGGAAAGTGGTATAGATGGCTTGGTTTTATTCAGTTTATACCAGCTCTTTTTATGATTTTTGTTCATCTACAAGGGATTACAGATGGTTATGGTACTTATCCATTTTGGACATGGGGGCTATCAATTTTAAGCACCCTAGCTCTTTTATTAATTGCAATAGCGGGAATAACTCAGATTTTGGATTTGTGGAAACCTCAAGAAATTGACAAAAAAGCAAAGAAAATTATTATTGTATATTTGTCGGTATTTACAGCTATTTCTCTTATTGTAGTTTTTGGTTTTTTTATTTATTTAAGAAATCCTGAACAAGTTCGGCAATGGATAGTGTTTTAAACACAAAAGTTTATAGATAATATTTTATATAGAAAATTTAACCAAATATGGGCAATTATTATAATTATTAGATTGCCAAATTAATTTTTAATTTTGGTCTTTGACCAAAATAATTTTTTGTTAAATAAAGGAGTATTTAATATGGGAAAACAAAAAACAGTGATAATGCAAGGGGATATAATTGATGAAAATAAAGATGAGAAGACAAAGAAGAAGAAAAAGAAAGATAAGAAGAAAACTGCAGCTGCAACAGCTGAAGTTATAGAAGATAAACAAAAAAAATCTGCAAAAACGTCCTCCTCCACTAAAGCTACAAAGGATAAACAAAAAAAAGAGGTTAAGACTGAAAAAAAAGCAGAGAAAAAATCTAAAAAAGACAAGAAAAAGAAAAAAATTGTCCCTAAAGTTAAAAAACGAAGTGAAAAATATAAACAAGCTCAAGAACTGATAGAAAAAGAAAAAGTTTATTCTATTGGTGAAGCAATAAATTTATTGAAAAAAATGCCAAAAGGTAATTTTAATCCCAGTGTAGAAATTCATATTAAATTGGGAATTGATCTAAGCCAATCAGATCAAAAAGTCAGAACTCAGATTACTTTCACTCATGATATTGGTAAAACAAAGAAGATTTTAGTATTCGCTTCTGGTGATAAGCAAAAAGAGGCAAAAAAAGCTGGAGCAGATTTTATTGGGGAAGATGAATTGGTGAGAAAGGTAGAAAAAGGTTTTTCTGATTTTGATATTGTGATTTCTACTCCAGAAATGATGAGCAAAGTTGGAAGATTGGGTAAGTATTTAGGGCAAAAAGGATTAATGCCCAACCCTAAATCTGGTACAGTAACAAATAATGTAGAGAAGTTGATTAAGGAAATAAAAGGCGGAAAAACAGAAATAAAATCTGATGATTATGGTATAATTCATCAGGTAATTGGGAAACTTTCTTTGGATGATAAAAAATTAGAAGATAATTTTAAGACTTTGGTAGAAAAAATAAATTCTTCAAAAACTGATAAAGTTAAAGGAGAGTTTATTAAAAACATAACTTTATGTTCTTCTCAAAGTCCTGGGATAAAAATCCACCGGCAATAATTATAACTAAAAGGAGTTTTTATGTTTTTAGGTGTAGATAATCTTTTAAAACTTACAAAAGAACAAAAATTAGTTGAGGGTTTATGTGATAGAGAGCTTAAAAATCCTGAAGGAGATGGTTTTGATTTAAGTAGTGGTGAAATTTATAAAATAAAAGGAGAAGGATTTTTAGGCGTTAATGAAAGAAAGACTTGTGATTTAGAGTTAGTATCTAAATATAATAAAGAAAAAAAAGAAGATATTATTCTAAAACCAAACGATTTTTATTTGGTTAAAACAATAGAAAAAATTAATCTTCCTTCTAATTTACTAGCCATTTTTAAGCCTCGGTCTACTTTACATAGAATGGGAATTTTTCTTCGTACTAGTCAGGTTGCTCCGGGATATAAAGGAGAATTAATTTTTGGAATGAAAAATGCAGGTAATGTGAATGTGAAAATTGAACTAGGAGCAAGAATTGTCCATATAATGTTTAGTGAAGTCCAAGGACAAACTAATCTTTATAGGGGTCAGTGGCAAGGTGGAAGAGTGTCAACTGATAAAAAAGAGACGCAAATTTGACATAATAACCCTTGTTGTTGTAAAATGAAAAATCAACTTATTTTTAACGAGATATTTTTGTTCTTTGAAAATTAGCTTTGTTTAATAGTCAGATAAATATATGGTTTTCTTATTGTTCTTCTATAAGTGATCTGATATATTCGAATGCAAAAATTAATTTCTATGGAGGTGTTTTTTTTATGGTTCGACAGACAAAAGATTTAAGATTGCGATTTTTAGGAGTTTTACCTGTTTTAAAAGATGAAGAATTAGGTGAATTAATGCCCCAAGAGATTACCTCGTTTCATGCCATTACGACCTTCGTTGGTAAAAGCTTAAGAGAACTTGTCGAGATAGCCCGAGAAAAAAACCAAGATATTGTCCAAAAGTGTCAGAACGTTCAGCTTAGGTCAACCTTAGTAGGGCATGCTTCTATGGGTACCTCGGTTGTTTTAGCTTTAGATATTGAGCAAGGGAGTAAATTTCTAGACTCTATATTAACAGGAATTGTTTTCTCTTCGGCTCTGATGGCTTCTGGAAGGAGAACAACGAGTGTTGGAGAAGAGATAGTCTTTCCAACAGAGATTTTCAATAATCCAAAAGCGAAAGAAATATATTCTAAGCAATCAATTGCCAATATCAATTTGTCTAATTTCTTATATTCTAAAGGTGTTGAGAAAGATCAAGCAAGTAAAATATTGCAGTATGGACTTAAAGGAGCTGGGCTGTTGGTTCTACCCGTAGAATCAATAATTAGCTTATTGAAAGAATATGAATATGAGGAAGAATGGATGCCCGAAGAAGTTAAGTTATTTTTAGATTACATAGCAGAAAATGCTAAAAAATGGGGAATTGATTGGTTATATAATGCTAGACAATTTGCACCACGTGATGCTTATCCATATCCTAATATTTTCAAAAATCCTGAAGAAAATAATTTAGCAAGAGATTTAGTTGTAAAATACCAATCAGATTTAAATACCAAAAGAACTAAGATTATTAATTGTAAAAATCTAGCTTCTCCTGTTTTAAGAAAGGAGTTTGAAAAATTAGAACAATTAACAAAGCAAATTACTAATTCAAAAGAGAATATTAAGAATGATTGGTATTCTCTTCTTGAAGCAAGAAGACGGATAACTCGGGATTATAATTTGGCAGTAGAGGTAGATATTCTATCTTCTGTATCTTGGAGAGTATGGGGTGAGAAAAAACGACACAGAACGATTCCTCAAATTATTGATTCTATTTATTTTTCTACCTCTAGAACTTCTAAAGTTTTTAATAACTTTGAAAAAGGTATTAAAAATAAAAATCTTTCCAAGGAATATATTGATGTAATAGATAGAGTTTTTTCTATCCCACCAGCAATAAAGAAAAATGAAGAATTTCTTTATGCATATCTCCAACATGCTAACTCCTCTTTAAAAACTTACGATAAATTAGTTCAAATAGGAATTAAGCCAAAAGATGCTATATTTATAATTCCCAGAGGAATAAGAATTGATATACTCCAGAGCTATAATTTATACAATTTGATTTCAGGATATTTTCCTTTAAGAAGTTGTATCACCGCAGAAGAGGAATTGAGACAATTAACACGTAAAGAAATTAAAAATATCCAATCAGAATTTGGAAAAATTGGACTTGATTATATTGCAAAAGATATAAGGAGAAAATGTGAACTGGTAGGATTTTGTTCCGAGACAGAAAGTTGTGGCAATGTGAAATCTGCGGTTTCTGATTACGACGATGAATTTCATAAAGAAATGCATGAGGATTTGAAAAGAAAATATAATGAAATTTTAAAAAGGTGAAAGCGATGAAAAACCAGTTGAAGAAAAAAAATAGAAAGATAGGAAAAACTTGAAGTTAAGGAGGAATAAAATTGAATCGCTCAGATGAAGCTAAAGAAATATTAATGGTTTGGAGATTTGATATCAGTGCAGCACAAACTATACGGTTACAAGAGTTAGGGGTTAATGTTATTAGAGAGTTACCCAGCAATGCTACTATTGTAACTTCAATTATTCCTCATAGTGTTCGTCTAAAGAAATTTTGGATTCCTGCCAACGATGAAGACTCTTATGATGAAGGTTCAGCCTATAAAGCAGTTTGTGAAGGTCAAGAGCCGGTATTTGTTGACCATCGCTTATTTGACAAATATTCAGAGATGAATAGAGTAGAACTTGTAAAATTGGTTATAGAAGAGGTAGAACGAGGACTTTGTGATAGCGTCTATCATAATTAAAAATTTAATTAAATTTGAGGACATTTGTTTTTAATTTATAATAAAAACAATTTGTCCTCTTTTTTTCTTGACGCTTCAACTATGTTGTTCAGCGTCAATCCTGATAGTACAGAAGGGTTGACAAAATTTTTTTATTTGATAAGATAATAGCAGATTGAAATTTGGAGAAAAGAATATGGGAAATGATGGCTAGATAAGAATTATAAGGAGATTAAAATGGGTGATGGGCCTTAAAATGGGACAGGATTAATATAAAATAATATTTATTTTATCCAAAGACAGCAAGCCCCTGATGGATATTGGGGTTAAATATCTTGCCGAGGAGAAATTTTAAGTGACTAGTAAGTCACAAATGCTTTTCTCTGCAAGATGCAGAGATTTTTTTAATTTATCGGAGGAAAATATGGCTATATCTAAAGAAAAAAAAGAAAAAATTGTTGAAGAATTAACCGAAAAATTTTCTAGTTCTTCTGCTGTAATATTAACCAACTATCAAGGTTTGAATGTTAAGGATATTACTGGTTTAAGATGTGAACTGAAAGAAAAGGGTGTAAAGTTTGAAGTAATAAAAAATACTCTGGTTAAAATTGCTTTGGAAAAAGCAGGACTTAAAATAGACACTTCCATATTTTCAGGCCCGGTTGCTCTGGCATTTGATTTAGAAGAAGGAATAGATTCTTCAAAAATTATTTATAATTTTGCAAAAGGAAATAAAAATTTGGAAATTTTAGGGGGTATAATTAATAAAAATTTAGTGGATGTTGATGCTATTAAAAGTTTGGCTTTATTACCAACAAGAGAAGAATTATATGCAAAATTAGTAGGAAGTTTAAATGCTCCAATTTCTGGCTTTATAAATGTCCTTTCAGGAAATATAAGAAATTTAGTTTATGTTTTAAATGCATATAAAGAAAGTAAAACAAATTAAAATATAAAATATTAGTTTAATTATAGTCTGTTAAAACAAATATTGTTTTAAGACTTACAGCCTGTAAATTTAAACAGGTTTTAAAAAGAGGTAAAATATGTCTAAAGAAAAAGATTCTAAAGAAGAAAAAAAAGAATCCACCTCCGCTGAAGCTACGGCGAACAAGGAAACAAAAGAAGAAAAACCTAAAGAAGAGAAAAAGACAAAACCTTCAGGGAAATACAAGGAAATTATCAAGCAGATTGAAGAAATGAATGTGGTTGATCTTTCAGAATTGGTGAAGGAATTGGAAGACAGATTTGGTGTTTCAGCTTTAGCTCCTGTTGCAGCCGTAGGCGCAGCTCAAGCTGCCGGTGGAGAAGGTTCAGGAGAAGCAGAAGAAAAAGCAACTTATACTGTTGTTCTGTCTGCCCCTGGTGATAATAAAATTAGCACCATTAAAGCTGTTAGAGAAGTTACTGAATTAGGATTAAAAGAAGCAAAAGATTTAGTAGAAGCAGCGCCAAAAACTGTTAAAGAAGATGTGCCTAAAAAAGATGCAGAAGAGATGAAAAAGAAGCTGGAAGAATCAGGAGCTAAGGTAGAGTTGAAGTAAGGGATTAAATTTGTAAGTTTTAAGTTGCTAAGGTAGTAAGTATAATAATAAAAGCCGCCACACGCGGCTTTTTTTAATTTATAATTATTGTAAATTTAAATAATTCAACTTAACAAATGTGCGCGGTCGCGAAATAACGTTAAGTTATAGAATTGGTGTTTTAAAATGAATTTATATAAAAAAATAGGCATAGTGATTAATATAGTTGGTTTTTCACTATGCCATTAAATTTTTAAATTCATTGATATGTGTTGTTATACTTTTGATTGCAAAGTATTTTGTGATTATCATTCCAAAAACAAAAATGGAATATGGGATTTCAACAGGAATAATTTGAAAAACAGCAATTCCTAGCAAAGGGGCAGATATGAGAAAAGTTGTACAAATACTGGTGAATTTAGTTTTTCCATAATCATTAGCTCCGAGTAATTTTTTATCTAGTTTTTCGGCTTTTTTTGCCATGAATACTAATGATAATTCAAGAGCAAGGTATATTCCTATAATAATCCAAAGTATAATTTGGAATGGAAGATTGACTAATATATTTATTGCCAAAGTGATAAATATAATATTAGATATAGTAAAAACTTTATCAGCAAATGGATCAATTAATTTACCAAAATCTGTCTCTGTAAATTCAGGCTCTCTTGCAAGATAACCATCAAATAAATCTGTAAATCCCAATAGTATTTCAAAAATATATGATAAAAAAATCATCCAAGGATTTTTTGTGACTATTCCTATGTAAAAAATAATGCTAAAAGGCAATCCAAGAAATCGGGAAAATGTAAGGATATCGGGCAAGTTTTTAATATTCATATCTTTGGCAGCTTTTTTCAAATATGGAGTAATTTTTTCACAAATTTTATCAAAAAAACTTCTTACTGTTTTAAATAACTTGTCTTCAACTGTATTTATATAGTTTTTATCCATCTGTTTATCAGCTCCTTATTTGATTTTGTTTTTGACAATATTTTGTTAAACTGCTAACTTTAGTTTATGGAAAGGATTAATATATGTCAAATTTTAGTTTTAAAATTAAAAAAGAATGTACTAGGACAAAAGCAAGGGCAGGAGAGATTAAAACATTTCATGGTAAAATTTCCACTCCAGTTTTTATGCCTGTGGGAACACTGGGTTCAGTTAAGACTTTGTCTCCGCAAGAACTTTTGGATATTAACACAGAAATTATCCTGGCAAATGCCTATCATTTATATCTTCGGCCAGGGGTTGATGTAATTAATAAATTGGGAGGACTTCATAAATTTATGAATTGGTCAGGTCCTATTTTAACTGATTCAGGAGGATATCAAGTTTTTTCTTTGGCTAGGCTGCGTAAGATTACAGAAAATGGAGTGGAATTTTCCTCTCATATTGACGGCTCTAAACATTTTTTTACTCCAGAAAAAGTAATTAAAATTCAGTGTGATCTTGGAGCAGATATTATTATGACTTTTGATGATTGTGCACATTATCCTGTGAATAAAAATTATACAAAACAAGCAATGGAAAGAACACATATATGGGCTTCACGTTGCAAGAAAGAATTTCAGAAAATATCAAATAAAAGCAAAAAAACAGCAGAAAATCAGGTTTTATTTGGAATTGTTCAAGGAGGTATGTATCCTGATCTGCGGGAAGAAAGTGTGAAAGTATTAACTGAATTAGATTTTCCAGGTTATGCCATTGGAGGATTATCTGTTGGAGAGAAAAAAGAATTGACTTTTAAAATGTTGGAAATTCAGGAGAAAATATTACCTAAGGAAAAACCTCGATATTTAATGGGAGTAGGGGAGCCAAAAGATTTATTGGAAAGTATAGAAAGAGGAATAGATATGTTTGATTGTGTCCTATCTACCAGAATAGCTCGAAATGGAGCTTGTTGGACAGAAAAAGGAAGAATAAATCTAAGAAATGCAAAATATAAAAAAGATTCAAATCCTATACAAAAAGGATGTCCCTGTTATGCTTGCAGTAATTTTTCCAAGGCATATATTTCTCATTTAGTGAAGACTGGAGAAGTTTTAGGTATTAGATTAACTACTTTACATAATCTTTATTTTATATTGAATTTAATGAAGGAAGCCAGAAAATCGATTAAAGAAGATCGATTTTTGCACTTTAAAAAAGAATTTTTATCAAGATGGGAAAAGTAGAAAAAAGGTTGACATAAAGCCATTTTTGTGATATACTTATATAATATTAAAGGTTTATTTATTCTTTTAAAAATGGTATAAGATATGAAAAATAATGTTTCAGGACCTGAATATAAAGAAGGACTAGCTTCTCAAGAAGTTGAGGAGAATTTAGATATTGAAGAAAAAAAAGAAGAAAAAACACCACAAGAGGAAAAAAATAGCCAAGAAGAAAAAGTAGAAATTGCTAATAAAAAAAATGAGGTTGAAAAATCAGAAGTTGCAACTGTAGAAAATGCAATAGAGTCTACTAAGAAGCAAAGGAAAGAAATAAAGGAAGAAAAAATATTGAATGATATTAATTTACAAGATATTGAAAAAAAAATAGAAGAAAAAAGGAAAAGTGGAGATTTCTCTGAAATTACAAAGATGAGAAATGAGTTAAGAGAATCACAAAAAGAATAAAATAAAAAAAGGCCAGTGACGAAAAGATATAAATATAAAAATAAAAAAAGCCTGCAAAAAATCTAAATGGTTCTATAAAGAAAATAATTTTGCGTTTTTTGCGGTTTCAAAAAAACAAAAAAATGTTTTTTTCAACATCTAATTTATTAACTCAAATAATAACAGTTTCTTTAATCTGTCTTTTTGGGTTTTTTTTATTTGGGTTAAGTTTTTTCTTATTCAAAAAACATTTTCAAGAAAAAGAAAAAATCCCAAGGTCTTTAGATACAATTACTTTTAAAATAGAAGTTCCTAAAGAGAAAGGGAAAAAAGAAGAAGAAATTCGGGATACCAAAGAGTTAACCCAAATTTATTTAGGAGTTGCTGAACAGTTTTTTGCCAGTCTTTATAATATAAAGGAAGAAGGGTTTAAAAATATAATTTCTGGACAGCATCACTTGAGTTTTGAAATTGCAACAAAAGGTGAAGAAATTTCTTTTTATTTAGAAGTTCCTTTCAAATTTAAGGATTTGATGGAAAAACAAATTCATTCCTATTATCCAGAAAGCCATATAGAAGAAATAAAGGGATATAATATTTTTACATCTCAAGCACATGCTGTTGCTGCTCAATTAACATTAAAGAAATCTCATATTTATCCTATTAAAACATATAAAAGTTTGGAAACCGATCCTCTAAATGGTATTACCAATGCTTTGAGTAAATTAGGAAAAGATGATGGGGCAGCTATTCAGATTATTATCCGTCCGGCAGGTGAAAAATGGCGAAAATCAGCTCAAAATAAATCAAAACAAATTCAAGAAGGTAAAACAGGCGGGTTTGATGCTTCTTTATTAGCTTCAAAAACTTCAGAAGGATTATCAAAAGTTTTAGGAAGTGTGTCTAATCCTTCACAGGCTGTAAAAACTCAAAATAAGGATATAAAAGAACCTGTAAAACTTACCCCTTCACAAGAAGCCACTGTTTCCGCTTTGGATGAAAAAGCATCCAAGGTTGGTTTTGAAACTGTTATTCGCTGTGTTGCTTCTTCAGTTGAATCACAACAAAAAGCTCAAATGTATCTTACTAATATTATTAATGCTTTTGTTCAATTTAATTCCCCAGAATTAAATAGTTTCAAGGTTGCAAAAATCAAAAATAATAATGATTTAGTTAATTCTTATATTTTTAGATATTTTACTGGTCCAAAAGTGATTTTAAATTCGGAAGAATTGGCTTCGATTTTTCATTTTCCAAATATTTTAACTGATACTCCAAATATTGATTGGCTTCTATCCAAGAAGGCATCGCCACCTTCTTATTTGCCTGAGGAAGGACCAGTTTTGGGAGAAAGTATTTATCGTGGTGTAAAAAATCAAATAAGAATCAGCCCCCGTGATCGCCGTCAACATATGTATGTAATTGGAAAATCAGGAGTAGGAAAGTCTACTTTATTGAGAGAAATGATTAAGTATGATATTAAAGATGGAAAAGGAGTTGGTGTAATTGATCCCCATGGAGATTTAATTGAAGACATACTTAGTATAATTCCAAAAGAAAGAGCAGAAGATGTTATTTTATTCGATCCTTCTGATACAGAACGTCCAATGGGTCTTAATCTTCTGGAGTATAAGACACCTGCCCAAAAAGATTTTTTGATTCAAGAGGCAATTTCCATATTTCAAAAATTATTTGATCCTACTGGGACATTGGGAATTGTTGGACCTCAATGGGAACATTGGATGAGGAATGCCGCTTTAACAGTTATGGCTGATCCTAAAGGTGGAACATTAATTGAAATTCCTAGAATTTTTACTGATACTGATTTTCAAAAAAGTAAATTGGCTTATGTAGATGATCCACAAGTCAGGCAATTTTGGACCAAGCAAATGGCAGCAACATCTGAATTTCATCGATCAGAAATGTTAAATTATTTTGTTTCAAAATTTGGTCGGTTTATGACAAATGAGATGATGAGAAACATTATTGGACAAAGAAAATCAGCTTTCAATATTAGAGAAGTTATGGATTCTGGAAAAATTCTGTTAGTCAACTTATCCAGAGGAAAAATTGGAGATGTAAATAGTGATCTTTTAGGAATGATTTTAGTTTCAAAAATACAAATGGCGGCAATGAATAGAGCAGATATTCCTGAAAAGGAAAGAAAGGATTTTTATCTGTATGTAGATGAGTTTCAGAATTTTGCTACAGATTCTTTTGCCACTATTCTTTCCCAAGCTCGCAAATATCATCTTAATTTAATTACTGCCAACCAATATATGGCTCAATTAGAAGAACAGATTAGAGATGCAGTTTTTGGCAATATTGGAACTTTGATTTGTTTTAGAATGGGGGCTTCAGATGCAGAGTTTCTAACTAAAGAATTTCATCCAGTATTTACAGAGAGTGATTTGGTAAATATAGATAAATATAATACTTTTATTAAACTTTTAATTGATGGTACAGCTTCCAGACCTTTTTCAATGCAAACAGTTTTAACGAAAGACACAGAGAGTTTAGAAGTTGCTTCTGCAATTAAAGAGCTTTCCCGGTTAAAATATGGGAAAGATAAAAAAAATATAGATAAAGAGATTAAAAAAGATTTTGAATTTAAAGGAACAAGTGAATTTACAGAATCTTCTGGTGAAAGAATCAGTTAATTATTAGAGCTTATTTATATAAAATCACAAATATAAAAAAGGAGATAATATGAGAGAAGGATTGAATATAAATTTTGAAGGATCTCAAGAAGGCAAAAGTGAAGATTTAGATATTCAATATAAAGAAATAGAAAGATTTGACGCTTTAGCAGAATATTTAAAATTTAGGAGTACTGAAGATAAACAAAATTTTTTTGAAGAAGTGGAAGAAGTATCTGGGAAGTCAATTTTTGAACTTAGAAAAATTGAAGACGATAAGATGGAAAATATTTTTAATTATTTTATTAGGAAATATGGTAAAGACTAAAAAAATAAAAATATTTTGTTTGAATAAATTTACAAAAAGTTTAAAAAGGTGTATAATAAATTCTGCTTTTGAAAAATCAAATAAATATACAAATATAATAAAACAGAGATAAAAATTAAAGGAGGAAGCAAAATGTCCAAAATATCAAAATTAGAAGTTATTAAACAAATGTTAGATAGTGCAGAAAGTAATATTGTCTCAGCTCGTGAACTTTTAAAAGAAATTATGGGAATAAAAGGTGTTCCGGATTTAAGCACAAAGGCGAAAGATCTTTCTATCTCTGAAGGAGGAGAAATAATTGAAGGTGTTTTTGATGGGCAAGAAATGATTGGTCCAGATGGTCAAAAATATCCGGTACCGGCAAATTATGCTTCCAAGTCCAAATTAGTTTTAGGAGATGTTTTAAAACTTACTATTGCCCAAGATGGATCTTATATTTATAAACAAATTGGTCCGATAGATAGAAAGAAAGTTATTGGAATATTAACTCAAGAAGATGATAATTTTAAAGTTTTGGCTGAAGGGAAAGCTTATAATGTTCTGCATGCTTCAGTGACCTATTTTAAGGTTAATGTAAGTGATGAAGTAACCTTGATTATTCCAAAAAAAGAAGAAAGCGATTGGGGAGCTATTGAGAATGTGATTATTAAACCTAAAGAAAAAAAGAAAAAAGAGAAAAAGAAAATCAAGGAAAAGAAGAAAAAGAAATAGAATATTTTTTGTAAAGTTTAGCTTTAAGATAAAAATAAAAATAGACGGAATTTCCGTCTATTTTTGAATTATTTTTTTAATAATCAGTTTGACTTTTTAATCCTTTTGTTTTAAATTTAGAAATAGTGAGGTTTTAATAAAATTAAGGTCATGATTAATTTTTAAGGTGAACATATGACTTCAAAGTCAAAAAATTCAGAAAAGAAAATAGTTTTATATCGAAAATGGAGACCACAGGTTTTTTCTGAAGTTATTGCCCAAGATCATATTAAAAAAACATTGCAGAATGCTATAGTTAAAAATCGCATCTCTCATGCTTATATATTTTGTGGTTCTCGGGGAACAGGTAAAACTTCAATGGCTCGTATTTTAGCCAAAGCAGTAAATTGCACAAATTCTAAATCAGGAGAACCTTGCAATGAATGTAAAAATTGTTCTGAAATTTCTTCTGGCAGGAGTTTAGATCTTATTGAAATCGATGGTGCTTCTAATAGAGGTATTGATGAAATTAGAGATTTAAGGGAAAAGATCAGATTTAGTCCTTCTTCTGCTTTGTATAAAGTTTTTATTATTGATGAAGTTCATATGTTAACTCGCGAAGCTTTTAATGCTTTACTTAAGACTTTAGAAGAACCACCAGAGCATGCTATTTTTATTTTAGTAACAACAGAGATACATAAAATTCCTCCTACTGTTTTATCTCGCTGCCAAAGATTTGATTTTGAAAGAATTTCTGTAGAAGATTTAATCAATCGGCTGTATTTTATTGCCGGTAAAGAAAATTTAAATATAGATAAGAAGGCCTTACGGCTTATTGCCCAGAATGCTGAAGGTGGATTAAGGGATGCTATATCTTTATTGGATCAATTGATATCATATGGAGGAAAAAATATAAATTTAGATCAAATTAGATCAGTTTTAGGTCTTGTTGATATAAAAACTTTAGAGGAATTAACCGATTTATTAATTAAGAAAGATACAACGCAGGCAATTAAACTTGTAAATAATGTTTTTTCAAAGGGATATGATCTCCATCAGTTTGCAAAAGGTATGATTGAGTATTTAAGAAGTATATTAATAGTTAAATTGAATCAAGATGAAAAAATATTGCATATTTCTCCTGATCAATTTGAAAAAATACTTTCTCAATCTAAAGAAATTGAACTTGATGGAGTTTTAAAATTAATAAAATTGTTTATAAAGGCTGAAAAAGATTTAAAATTAGCCACTTTTCCTCAATTGCCTTTAGAATTGGTATTAATTGAAGCCAATAAGGAAAACTTTAATGTTTCTCAAGATGATGTTTCAAATAATAAAGCCAATGCCGACGATAAAGAAAAGGAAATTTCTAATTCTCAAAATTTAGAAAGTAAAAATCCACCTAAAAAATCTGTAAAAAATTTACCTGATAATTTTTCTAATGGTAAAGAAGATATAGATAAAGATGCATCACAGGTGCAAAAAAATAAGATAAATGATAAATCGACAAACAAAGTTAATTCTTTAAATGATGGTGTTGATTTAAAAAAGTTTTTAGATCTTTGGGATGAAGTTTTAGAAGAAGTGAAAAATTATAATCATTCAGTCAGAGCTTTTCTTAAAGCTTCTCATCCAATAGATATAAAGGATGATAAAATAACTTTGGAGTTTTTCTATGCTTTTCATAAAGAAAGAATTGAGGATGATAAAAATCGTTCTTATGTAGAAAAAGCTATAGAAAAAGTAACAAATAGATCTTATAAAGTTTATTGTACTTTAGGCAAAAAAGATTCATCAGGTTTTCAAAATGTTGAAAAAAAAGAAAATAATGTAAATGATGAATTATTTGAAAATGCCCAGAAAATTTTTAAAGATAATTCAAGTTAAGATAGAAGTTGTGGATAATTGCTTGCTTGAATTTAATTAAATGAAAGGTTATAATTAAAATTACCTATTTTTATTTATGATATTTTTTTAAAGTTTTAATTTAAAAGGTGAATCAATGGAAAAAGTTAATGAAAAAATCCCTCCACAAAATATAGAAGCAGAACAATGTGTCTTGGGTTGTCTTTTGTTAGATAAAGATTCAGTTATTAAAATTGGAGATATTTTAAATTCCTTAGATTTTTATAGAGAAAATCATAGTTTGATATATGAGGTGATTTTAGAACTATATGAACAAAGGAATCCTATTGATTTAGTTACTGTTTCCAATAAGTTGGAAGAAAAAAGTCAATTGGAACAAATAGGGGGAGCAAGTTATCTTACCACTTTGGTAAATAGTGTCCCTTCTGCTGTACATGTAACATATTATGCTGAAATTGTTCAACATAAAGCAACTTTAAGAAGGTTAATTTCGGCAGCGAATGAAATTGCATCATTGGGATTTGAAGAAAATAAAGATATAGATAAAATTTTAGATCATGCTGAACAAACTTTATTTACAGTTTCTCAAAAATATCTCAAGCAAAATTTTACTTCCATTAAAGAAGTATTAACTGAATCTTTTGATAGAATTGATAAATTGCACAAAGACAAAGGTGCTTTGCGGGGAATTTCCACAGGTTTTGTGGAATTAGATAGAATTTTAGCTGGTTTACAACCAGCAGATTTAATCATTATAGCTGGTCGTCCAGCAATGGGCAAAACTTGTCTTTCTTTAAATATTGGTCAACATATTGCTTCAGAGGGAAATATTCCAGTAGGTATTTTTAGTTTGGAAATGAGCAGGGAACAATTAGTAGATAGATTAATTTGTTCAGAAGCAGGTTTAGATTCATGGAAATTAAGAACTGGCAATTTGGCAGATGATGATTTTCCTAAGATAGGTCATGCTATGGGTGTGCTTTCTGAAGCCCCTTTATTTATAGATGATTCTCCTAGTGCAAATTCAATGGAGATTCGCACAAAGGCTCGTCGTCTTCAGTCTGAAAAAGGTTTGGGATTAATTATCATAGATTATATGCAGTTGATGCAAGGCCGTAAATTAACAGGTGATATGAACAGAGTTCAAGAGATTTCAGAAATTTCAAGATCTTTAAAGTCTCTAGCTCGTGAGCTCAAAGTTCCTGTAATTGCGGTATCTCAGCTTTCTCGAGCAGTAGAATCAAGACCTGATAGAATACCCCAACTTGCTGACTTAAGAGAATCTGGTTCTATTGAACAAGATGCTGATGTAGTAATGTTTATTTATAGAGAAGATTATTATAATAAAGATACAGAAAGAAAAAATGTTGCTGATATATTTATTAAAAAACATAGAAATGGTCCTACTGGACAAATAGAATTATATTTTCAACCTGAACAGATGAAGTTTTCTAATTTAGAAAGACAGAAGGAAGAAGTAGAGATATAATAGTTTTTGGTTTAGTTTATAGTAATTAGTTGCTGGTCTTCTTATCATCTATTTACTATTTTCTTTATGTATTGTAGAACAACCGAGTGAAGCTCGGTTTTTTTGTTGCAAAATTTCCCAATTTCTCATATAATTAAATAAAATTACACCGAAACGAAGTGAAAGCAATAATTAAGTAAATTACACTGGAACAAAGTGAAAGCAATAATTAAATAAATTATATTGGGAGTAAAAATGGTTAAGACTGAAATTAAAGAAAAACTTTTAGTTTTTAAACAATTAATCAAATTTGGATCTGTGGGTATAATAAATACTGGAGTAGATTTTGCTGTTTTGAATTTATTGATGTGGACTTTTGGAATTAATGAAGGTAAATGGTTGATTCCAATAAATATAGTAGCATTTACACTTGCCTCAGCAAATAGCTATATATTTAATAAATTTTGGACATTTAAAGAAAAAACCTTGGAAAAAAGTCAAGTAACTAAGCAATTTAGTCAATTTATGGTTATTAGTATTATAGGAGCGATAATTAATACAGTAATTCTTTATAGTATTGCTACTCTTATTTCGCCAATTTTTGGCCTTTCTCAAACCTTATGGACTAATTTTGCTAAAATTGCAGCTACAGGGATATCTATGGTTTGGAATTTTGTTGGATATAAATTTTTTGTGTTTAAGAAATAATTATTTTATAAGTATTAATTGGGAGAATAAACGATGAAAGAAAGACATTATCTAACTATTATTATTCCAGCCTATAATGAAGCTAAACGCATTGGAGATACTTTAAATGCTATAGCTGATTTTTTAAAAAAACAAGAATATTCTGCAGAGGTTTTAGTGATGGATGGAGGATCAAGTGATGGTACAAAAGGAGTTATTGATGTTAAAAGGAATATGTTTAAGGATATTCAGTTTTATGATGTTAGTAAAAATAAAGAAGGAAGAAGTGGAAAGGGTTATGCAGTAAGATGCGGAGTAATGAAAGCAGAAGGACGATATGTTATGTTTATGGATGCTGATAATTCTACTCCTATTGCAGAAGTTGATAAACTTTTACCATATATAAAAGATTGTGCTGTTGTAATTGGTTCAAGATATTTAAAGAGAGAAACAGTAAAAATTAAACAACCTTGGTATAGAATTCTTTTGTCTCGGGCCGGAAATATTTTAATTAAATTTTTAGTATTGCCGGGAATTAAAGATACTCAATGTGGATTTAAAATGTTTAGACACATAACAGCAAAAAAAATATTTTGTTTCCAATATATTGACGGATGGGGTTTTGATATGGAAATTTTAACTATTGCACACAATTTGGGATATAAAATTAAAGAAGTTCCTGTTTCTTGGTTTGATGCTGGGGGTTCTAAAGTTCATTTATTTAAAGATAGCCTTAGAACATTAAAAGATTTATTGAAAATTAAAAAGAATTTATTAACTGGGAAATATAGTAAAAAGAAATTACTAAAATGTTTAATAGAAAAAGGACTGATTAAGAAATAACCTGTGACTAATTTAGTAATTGAAAAATTTTGTCATAAAGTTTTCAAAACTCTATTAAAAATTATCTATTAAGAACAAAGGAAAGTCCTATGAACTATTTTCTAGAATTTATCAAAAAACACAAAGTTAAATTAATAGTCATTCTGCTTTTGACTTCAATGTTTTTTTCAATGCTTTTTTCATCTATGGGAGATTCAGGAATTGTTGATGAAATTGCTCATATTCCAGCTGGTTATACCTATTGGGCAACTGGTGATTTTAGGATTAATCCAGAACATCCTCCTTTAATTAAAGCTTTGTCAGCTGCTCCTTTACTTTTTTTGAAATTAAAGTTTCCCTATCAGTATTGGCAGGCTTATGGCAATAATCAATGGGAATTAGGATGGAAATTTATTTATCATTTTGGCAACAATCCTGATCAAATGTTTTTTTGGTCCAGATTACCTATAATTTTTTTAGCATTGTTTTTAGGTTACTTTGTTTTTAAATGGGCGAGAGAACTTTATGGTACGAAAGCGGGAATTTTTGCGTTATTTTTGTACTCATTTTCTCCAAATATGATTGCTCATTCTCGTTTTGTAACTACTGATTTGGGAATGGCTGTTTTTTATGTATTAGGAATATACTTTTATGGAAATTTTTTAAAGAATCCCAATAAGAAAAATATTATTGTTGCAGGAATATTTTTTGGATTAGCCCAACTGGCAAAATATTCAGGAGTGCTTTTAGGACCAACATTTATCATTCTTGCGATATTAAAAGCCTATTCAGAAGTTAAATTTGTAAAAAAAGAAGATAAACCTTGGATTTTAAATTATCTATCATATTTGTTTAACAAAGAAGTTTTTATAAAAAGTTTAAAATTATTAACAAAGACAATTTTTATTTTCGCAATTGGAGTTTTATTAATTGTTTTAGTTTATTGGCCTTTTACATTTCGTATGTCAAATGCAGTTCAAGATGATTTGATTAGAGATTCAATCCCGACTAATCAAAATATTCAAAATATCCTTATTTCAATTTCTCATTTTTCTAAAGCTTTAGGTCAATATCTTTTGGGACTAGCAATGGTTTTTGTTCATGTTGAAGGAGGCCATACGGCTTATCTTTTGGGAAGTTTTTCCAGAGTTGGTTGGTGGTATTTCTTCCCTATAGCTTTTCTTGTAAAAACACCTATTCCTACATTAATATTTTTATTTTTAGCTATTGTATTAATTAGAAAATTTAAATGGAAATTTTCAGAATGGCTTTTAATTGTGCCTGTTATTTTCTATTTTTTAATTAGTGTTAGAGGTTCTTTAAATATTGGTGTCAGGCATCTTCTTCCTATTTATCCATTTATTTTTATTTATGTTAGTAAAATAGCGCCTGTTATACAACAATTGGCGCTTAATTCTGTAAAATTTGCAAAAAAATGGCTTTTCATGTCGGTTTATTTTCTTTTTGCTTTTCTGTGTGTTTGGTATCTATGGACTTCTTTGTCTGTATATCCGCATTATGTATCTTATTTTAATGAAGCAGTAGGAGGTCCAAAAAACGGTCATAAGTATTTAGTTGATTCTTCATTAGACTGGGGTCAGGATTTAAAAAGGCTTGCTGAGTATGTAGAAGAAAATAATATAAAAAATATTAAAATTGATTATTTTGGTGGGGGAGTACCTGGATATTTTATTCCTGATAGTATAGAATGGCATTCTCAAAATGGCAAGACTACTGGTTGGATTGCTATTTCTGCTACTTTTCTGCAAATGAGCAAATTTTATGCTCCTTTAGAAAATCAAGAATCCTATGAATGGATAGAAAAAAATTATCAACCTGAAGTCGTAATTGGTCATTCTATTTTTGTGTATAATATTCCTGAATAATAATATATTAGAAATAATCAATTACCAATTTTCCTGTTTGCCGGCCCGCCTTGCCGTCGGACAGGCAGGCTAATGAGGAAATTATTATAAATAGTAAGAAAGTTATAAACTTTTTTCCTTGTTGGAAATTTTATTTTAATTATTTATTAAAGGTAAAAAAATGGATGAGATTTATTTATCAGTGGTTATTCCATCTTATAATGAAGAAAAGCGTATTGGAAAAACTTTAGATATAATTTATGAATATTTAAAGAAACAAGATTTTACTTCAGAGGTTATCATTGTAAATGATGGAAGCAAAGACAATACATTAGATGTAATAAAAGAAAAGTATAGTTTAAATAATTTTCAAATAATCTCTTACTCTAAAAATCGAGGAAAAGGTTATGCAGTAAGATCTGGAATTAAAAAATCTCAAGGAAGATATATTCTATTTGCTGATGCTGATAATTCTACCCCTTTTGAACAAGTTGAGAAATTGTTGGTTGAAATTAAAAAAGGTTATGATATTGTAATAGGTTCTCGATATATATCTGGTGGTAAAATAAAGAAAAAACAGGGTTTGTTAAGAAGATTTATAAGTAGAGGGGGGAATTTATTGTTTTGGTTGATTTTAGGACTTAAATTTAAAGATACTCGCTGTGGTTTTAAATTATTTAAGAATAAGGTGGCTAAACATATTTTTTCTTTGCAAAAATTAGAAAGATTTGGATTTGATACAGAGATTTTAGTAATAGCTAATAAATATAAATGTAAGGTGGCTGAATTTCCAATTATTTGGTATGATGAAACCAGAAGTCAAATAAGTCCTGTTCGGGATTCTTTAAGATCGTTTAAAGAAATAGCTCAGATTAAATGGAATTTGATAACTGGGAAGTACAATAGGAATACTGAAGAACAAAATAACTAAAGAACTAAAAATATTATTCAGTTTTAAAAAAGGCCTATTTTTAATTGCTCATGAGCAATTAAAACGGCCCGTTCTGATTGACAAAAGTCAATCGGAAATAGGGAGTAAAAATGTTAGATCGCGCAAAAGAATTAATAAAATTACAAAAACAAGCCAGAGAAATTCAAAAAGCTTTAAAAGAAGAAATTATTGAGGTGGAGAGAGCAGATGGAAAAATTAAAATTGTAATATCAGGGGAACAAAAAATTCAGGAAATAAAAATTGATCCATCTTATTTGTCATCTGATAATGTTTTAGAAATAGAAAGAAATTTACAAGAAGCTTTTTCTGAAGCTATTACCCGTTCCCAGCAAGTAGCCGCTAAAAAAATGAGAGAAATGGGTGGGGGAATGGGATTGCCAGGAATTTAAAACATATGGATTATATTCCTAAATCAGTTCAAAATTTAATAAATGAATTTTCCAAACTTCCCGGCATTGGACCAAAGACAGCACAAAGGCTTACTTTTTATCTTCTTAGATCTTCTGAAGAGGATATTGTTTCTTTAGGGAAGGCAGTTTTAGAATTGAAAAAAGAAATTGTTATTTGTTCAGTTTGCTGCAATATTTCAGAGGAAAATCCTTGTCCAATTTGTGAAAATTCTTCTCGCGACAAATCTCAAATTTGTGTTGTAGAAGAACCATTGGATGTTATGGCTTTGGAAAAAACAAGAGAATATAAAGGAACTTATCATGTTTTAGGTGGTGCAATTTCACCAATTGAAGGAATAGGCCCTGAAAATTTATTTGTTAGGCAGTTAGTTAACAGAATTAAAGAAAATAAAGATGTAATTTCAGAAATTATTTTAGCCACCAATCCTTCTTTGGAAGGTGAAGCTACAGCTATGTATCTTTTTAAAATATTAGAACCTTATAATATTGAAATTACGCGGATAGCTAGAGGATTGCCGGTTGGAGGAGACTTGGAATATGCTGATGAAGTGACTTTAACCAGAGCTTTGGAGGGAAGAAAAGCGTACTAAAATATATTAAATTTTAGTAATTTTCCGAAAAATCAGAGTTTTCACTCTGATTTTTTAAATCTTGACAAATGGCTATTTTTATGATACAATAGAGTAATTCCATCGAAAAATGTAAAAAATATTTGATATTAGTGTTATATAATGTACTTCTCCACTCCCCTAATGGACATCGGGGTTAGTCGAAGAATATTGTTCGAGCTTTGTCGAGAACTACTTGTGGTGAGCCTGTCGAACTACATTATAGCAATCAGTGTAATTAGCGGTGCTATTATGAATAAAATACAAAAAATTAAAATTGGAAATTTAACTTGGGTGGATATTAAAAATCCCACCTCCAAAGAAATTGATTATTTGAAGAAAAATTTTAATTTTCATATTTTGAATTTGGATGATTGTCTTTCAATTTTCCAAAGACCCAAGATTGATGAATATCCAGATCATTTATTTATAGTTTTACATTTTCCTGTATTTGACTTTAAAAAAAGAATTCTCAAATCTTCTGAAATAGATATTTTTATCAGCAAGGATTATTTGATTACTCTTCATGATGGTAACTTAAATCCTTTAAATATTTTGTTTGAAGATTGTTTAAAAAATAAAAAAGAATGTATTACAATTTTTAAAAAAGGTTCAGGTTATCTTTTGTATAAAGTAATAGATAAATTAACTGACAATTGTTTCCCTATTTTGGATAAGATAGCTTTTAAAATAGAAAGAATTGAAGATCAGATATTTAAAGGACAGACAAGAAAAATGGTTGAAGAAATATCTATTGTTAAAAGAAATATTTTAAATTACAGGAAAATTATTAAACCACAAAGAGCGGTTATTGCTGATTTGGAAAGCGATAATAAAGAATTTTTGCCTTCAAAATTAGATGTCTATTTTGATGATATTTTAGATCATTTTGAAAAGATTTGGTATACTTTGGAAAATTATAAAGAATTGATTGATGGATTGCAGGAAACCAATGAATCATTAATTACACATAAAATTAATGATGTAATGAAAATATTAACTATTTTCTCTGTTATTTTTTTACCTTTAACTTTACTTTCTGGAATATATGGAATGAATTTAAAATCATTACCTTTGGCCGAACATTCTTTATCTTTTTGGATAATCTTAATATTTATGTTAGTTATGGTTTTTGGAATGCTTTATTATTTCAAAAAGAAGAAGTGGTTGTAGAATTCTAATCACTATTGACTAAAAATATTATATATGTTTATCTGGCGGCAAATTTTATTTTTTTATTTTTTGCCGCCATAATTTTATTTGTACAAATTTTGCCTTAAATAAGCTATCTGTTATACTAATAACAGAGGATTTGATGCTGGAACTATACAATACTTTAACTAAAAAGAAAGAAATTTTTAAACCTATCAAGAGAAAAAAGATAGGGATGTATACCTGTGGTCCCACTGTTTATGATTATATACATATTGGAAATTTGCGTGCTTTTACAACAGCAGATATCCTGCGGAGATATTTAGAATATAGAGGTTTTAAAGTTTATCATATAAAAAATATTACAGATGTAGGGCATATGTTTGCAGATTCTGATGAAGGAAAAGATAAAATTTTGGAAACTGCCAAGAAAGAAGATAAAGATCCTTATGAAGTGGCTCAATTTTATCAATCCTCATTTTTGGAAGATGAGGGTAGGATGAATATTAAACCAGCTAATGTCTATCCAAAAGCCACTGATCATATTGAAGAAATGATTGAATTGGTAAAGAAATTAATTAATAAAGGTTATGCCTATGAAGTTAATGGATCAGTCTATTTCAGAGTAAGAAAATTTAGGAAATATGGAAGACTATCAGGCAATACTGTTGATCAGCTTAAAGTTGGAGATAGGATAGAACCACATCCTGATAAAAAAGATCCTTTTGATTTTGCTCTTTGGAAAAAAGCAGAATCTGGACGTCTTATGAAATGGGATTCTCCTTGGGGCGAAGGTTATCCGGGATGGCATATTGAATGTTCAGCAATGAGTATAAAATATTTGGGAGAAAGTTTTGATATTCATACTGGTGCAGAAGATAATATATTTCCTCATCATGAAGATGAAATGGCCCAGTCAGAAGGAGCAACAGGTAAAAAATTTGTTAGATATTGGGTGCATACTCGATTTCTTTTGGCAGATAATCAAAAAATGTCAAAATCATTGGGTAATTTTTATACTTTAAGTGATTTACGGAAAAAGGGTTATAGTGCTCAAGCTTTAAGATATCTTTTTTATACCTGTCATTTTCGAGATAAACTTAATTTTACTTTGGATTCGCTTGTTGCAGCTGAAAATGCTTTGGAAAATATAAAAGATTTCTTCTGGCGGCTGAAAAATATAAAAGAAAAAAATAGAAAGAATAAAGAAATTGGCAAGTTGATTTCAAAAACGAAAAAAGACTTTAGGAAGGAAATGGATAATGATTTAAATACACCAAAAGCTTTAGCCCATGTTTTTGATTTTATTAAAGAAATTAATAAAATAATAGATAAGGGAAAATTTGGTAGAAAAGATGCTAAAAAAGTGTATAATGTTTTAATGGAATTTGATAAGGTTTTAGGTTTTCTGAAAAATTTGTCTTATAATGAAGAAGTTTCTGAAGATGTTAGATATCTTATTAAAGAAAGGGGAGAGGCGCGGAGAAAAAAAGATTGGGCTCATGCAGATGCAATTCGTGATCAGCTTAGAGAAGAGGGAATAGAGTTGGAAGATTTCCCTTCAGGAGTAAGATGGAGGAAGATTAAAAAATAAATAGTTAATTCATTCCGGGGTCGTCTAATGGTAGGACGCCAGGTTTTGGTCCTGAAAATCGGGGTTCGAATCCCTGCCCCGGAGCCACGTACCAGGCTTCAAGCTTTCAGCTTGAAATTCGGTACGTGGCGGAGCCCTAAAATAGTATATAACGGAACTTATTATGTATTATGTCTATATTTTGAAAAGTAAAAAAGATGATGGTTTATATATTGGATTTACAGAAAATTTAAGACAAAGATTTAAAGAACATAATAATAAAGAAAATCAATCAACAAAATCTAGAACACCTTTCACATTAATTTTTTATGAGTCCTATGTTAATAAATATGATGCACTCAGGAGAGAAAAATATTTCAAATCAGGAAAAGGAAGGACAAGTTTAAATTTAATGCTTAAAGAAACTTTATCTAAATAAATTATAAAGACAAATTCTACTTCCAAGATGGAAGGAGTTATTTTTATAAAGGTATAAATTTATGGGTATAAAAGTTGAATTTAATCCAGATTTAGCATTAAGAAATTATTCAGAATATGAAAAGGGTAGAAGAAAAAAGGAAGAATGTATTCCTGAAGAAATGGAAGTTGGCAAGGTATATGATTATTTAAAGAGCGGTCAAAGAAACTATTGGCTTTTTGGAGAAATTCCATTAGTGGAAACAAAAGGAAATGAAGTTTTATCAAGACCCAAGGCAAGTGTGAAGATTTTAGAAATAACACATTTTATAGAGAATAAAAAAGTTTATACAAAAGGTAAATATAAAGTAGTAGAAATTTTTAAAGATGATAATATCCATTTTGAGGGTTTTGATAGAGTTGGGAAAAGGTAAAATAAGCAAAAACCAATCTCCAGTGTTAAAATAATCTAAAATATTTCGTATAAAACGAGTTATGTGAAATATATTTTTCTTTTTACGGCTAACGCCTAACACTTTTCTATTGGTAATATTACTCGACGGTTCGCATTAGATATAAATAAATCTTATGAGGAATAATATTATGCCAATTAAAAAATTACCTAAAATTGATGTAGATAGATGTATTGGTTGCGGTCACTGTGTTCTTGCTTGTCATCCTAAAGCTCTAAAATTAGTTAATGGTGTGTTCTACTCTTGTTGCACCAGAAAAATGTGACAGTGAAGGACGGTGTGTTGCTGCCTGTCCACAAAAAGCAATTCCACATCTAGAAAATAAAGAATATTAGCAAGCTGCTTGTGTTATACATCTCCTAGACCAGATTCCACCTCCGAGGTGGAAGATTTAGATTTTTAAAAACGGCTTATTGGCTGTTTTTTATTTGTGATATAATATTGGTGGGAGTGAAAATGAATTATCAAAAAATTTTGAAAAAAGCAGATGTTTTAAGATGTGAGGGTAATACCAAAGAATCGTTTAAAGAATATAAAAAATTGTTGATGTCTAGAGATATTAAATGGCAGATAGAAGCCTATTCTGGAATGGCTTTATGTTTGAAAATGGATTATAAATTAAAACCAGCTATACAATACTATAATGAAGGAGTTGTGTTGTGCAAAAAGATAGGCGATAGCAGTAAATTGGTTGATTTATATCGTGATATAGCTATAACTTATGAATATTTTGCTGAATATAAAGAAGCTGAAGATTTTTTAAAAAAAGCTATTAATATTGCCAAAAAACTTAAAAAGACTGCAACAAACACAGCTAAGCTTGGTATTACAGAGGTTAAGCTTGGAGTTACATATTTGCATCAAAATAGGCTGGAAGAAGCTGAAAAGTGGTTAAAAAGAGGCGATAGGCGTCTTTCAGAAGGTAATGAAAGTTTTTGGAAGCTTACCAGTCAATTTCATTTAGCGGAGTTGCTTTATTTCCAAAAAAAATATAAAAAAGCTTTGCAAAAAATTATTCCTCTTTTAAATCAAGCAATGGATAATGACTGGCTTCATCGTTATGCTCAAATATTAATCTTAAAAGCAGCTTGTTTGGAAAAAACAGGGAAGAAAGAAGAAGCTGAACATGATATTCAGTTGTCATATTATATAGCCAATCAATTTGATTCTAAAGAAGTTACAAATTCTGTTAAAGAAAGAATAAAATTTTATTTAAAGTAAACAAAAATCAACCTCTGGTGTTAGAATAATAATAAATTAAATTATTAAATTTTAAGGTGAAAATGAAAAAGAATAAAAAACTAACTTACAAAACAGGATTGAAGAAAAATATTGTCAATAAAGAGGTTTTTGATAAAGAGGTTACTCTATGTAAAAATTTGTCTAAAGAAAACAATGGAAGATGTGGATGGGGGAGATGTAAAGATTGTGGTGTTATTCCACTTTTATATAAATTGTATAAAGGTCAATTATTAGAAGAACCTGCTGAGATAGAAAAAACTAAAAAAGATTTTTTAAAATAAAGATAAGAAGAATTTATGGAAAATTTAGCTATTAATCAAAATTTAGCTACTCAAATAGATATTCTAGAAGAAATTTTAATCAAAAACCAATTAATTGAAGAAATCTTAGAAAAATCCTCAAAGTTTGATTTGCCTAATTGGTATTTAGTCGCCGGTTGTATTGCCAATACTGTTTGGAATTACTTGCATGGTTTTGATATTACAAATGGAATAAAGGATTATGATTTGGTTTATTTTGATGACAATACTTCTTATAAAGCAGAGGATGAATTTATTAAAAAAGGCAGAAAAGTTTTTAAAGAATTACTCGCTGATATAGAAATACGGAATCAAGCTAGAGTTCATCTTTGGCATGAAAAACATTTTGGTCGCAAAATACATCCCTACCTGTCAACTGAAGAAGGAATCAATACTTATCCAACAACAGCAACAACAATTGGCATAAGAAGAGAAAAAGATAAATTTATTGTTTATGCTCCCTATGGTTTAAATGACTTGTTTGGAATGATAGTTAGACCTAATAAAATTGAAATAACTGAGGAGATATATTTAAATAAGATTAAAAGGTGGTCGAAAATTTGGCCAAAGCTGAAAATAGTTCCTTGGAATGAGTAGATTTTTTATAATTCTGTATCAAAATGGCTTTTGGCCATTTTTTTTAAAACCTCTTGACATCATATATTTTATTTGATATTATTTAACATCAATAGAAAATATTTAAGGGAGTGTTCTTTGAAAATTTTTCTTGAATTTTTTAGTAAAAACTTTCTGATACTGGTCAATATTTTGAAGAAGGAGACAGAATGAATATGGAAGAGAAAGTAAGAATTTCACAGACAAGTCGTCATTTTAAAGCAGTAAATTGGATGTTTGATAATCCGCTTTGGAAACCATATCATGATATAGATGAATGGAAAACACTCTGTGTTTATGGAAGAAAACTACTTTTTTCATTGTTTATATTCTATCCTTTTATATTTCCATTTTTACTTCCGGGTCTTTTGTTTGAAAAGATTACAAGGAAATGGATAAATGATGTAGATCGATCAGGAATATCACTTGTTTTTCAATGGTTTTTTTGGAGTGTGTTTATTTTTTATGGTTGGTATCAAGCAAGGACTAAATATGGTTGGTCTGGATTGCTTCTTGAAGGAGCACCTTGGTATCTTCAAGTTCTTGATGCAATTGCTACGTTGAATATTATAATTATTATTGTTGCTGTTGTATTATTTTGTTATTTTATTATATTTAAGCCTATAAAAGAGAATTTAGAAGAAAAATGGGTATCTTTTGTAGAAAAATTTGTGGATTTGAGAGAAAAGAAAAATGGAGAATCGGCTATTACCATAATTGTCAAAACTTACCGAGCTTGGAAAAACAAAATTTGTCCACTAATAGAGTTTGTAGATTAAATTTCAAAATCCTATCTGCTTATGCAGTTACACTATTTAAGAGACCTGCACCATACTTGGTGTTCCAGTGTACAAAACAAGGTCTCTTTTTTTATTGACAGATTAAGCTTAGCTTGACAGGTGTTTTTTGGTATAATAAGATTAAGTATCCTGAAAATTCTTGATAAAGGAGTGAGTACTTTGACAATAGAAAAAATATCATTAGCTCTTGCCGCAAAAAATAGAGAAGTATTTTCTGATGGAGATGAAATTTTTGGATATGTATATGAGATGATTACAAAAAGTGATAATGTTGGATTTGGGCTTGCAGTTATCTATTTAGAAGGTCCAGATGTCATAAATTTTCACAAAGAAATGACTGAAATTTATATTCTTTTAGAAGGAGAAGGTTATCTATTTCTTGATGATGAAAATATTGATTTTAATAATAATAAAGTAGTTACAATTCCTCCAGGAGCACGTCATGCAGCAAAGCCTAAAGAAGAAAGAGAAAGTCTAAAATTTTTACGTATTTCCAAACCTGCTTTTAATCTTGATGATTTTTATAAAGATCCACGTGGTAGAAATTGGTAATAATCTTGAATTTAAGAACTATAAGAGACCCGACCTCTTATAGTAAGAAAGAACTTTGGGGAGGTCGGGTCTCCCAAAGTCAAAAATGAGGGGTGATTATAGAAATGGGTGAAAAAGGTTTTGTTGAAAAAAACGGCAGTTTAATAGAATTAATGATAGGTATTAAGAAAAAGAAAGGAAAAAAAGGAGGATTTGTTGCCACTTTATATAGTAATGATAGACCTTTTGATGGAGAAGGGAACACTCCCGAAAAAGCTATAAGAAATCTTCTGAAAAGAAAAAGATCTCCATATGTGGATGTGGGAATATTAGAAGGTGATGTTGATAATTCGATTATCTCTAGTTTTAAATATACGGAAAGGAATATATAAATTTTTGAAAGAGGTGCTTGATAAAATGAAAAAAAATTTGGAATTAGATTTGGAGTTGTCTTCTTTATTTAATGATTGTTCGATGGGATTAAGTTTTTTTCTTCATAATATTAGGAATAGTCGCACCATAGAATTGATTGAAAGAGGATTGGAGCTTTTGGAAGCTTTAAAACAAGGTAGAGATTATGTTGAAGGTAAAAAGAGAATTGAAATAAGTCAAATTCCAGTCTGTGAAGGATATAATAGAGTTAAGGAATGTCTGAAGGAAGAAAATTTTGATGATTTTGTGAATGAAATTGAAACATTGTTGAATCATGCTAAAGATTTTCTCAAAGGTAAAAGATCAGATGAGCCTGATAAAGAAGAAATAGAGAAAGTTCAAACATTGACTTTTAAGATTAGTGATCCTTGTTTAATAAGGGTTTCACGAGCAGTTTCTCCATTTGTTAGAGGATCTTTTTGAAAGGGGTGTGGAAAGTATGGAAAAGGTTATTAGTATTGAAAAAGTTATTCAATCTTCAAAAAGAAAAAAAATAGCTAAGAAAAAAGAAACAAAAGCAAAAGTAAGAGAGAATGAAGCAACAGTTCAATTAGTTAAAAAATCAAAAAATATTTTTATTTTTTCTTTTGAGACAAGTAGAAATTACAAAAAATTTAAAAATGCCTTATATTCTTTAAATGATATAATTGGTGGTTTTAATGCTAAGCGTAATATTAGCAAAGAATGGGATATTATTTATCATTTGTCTATTGTTGGTTATCCTGTTGGTCCATATTTGGGTAAAATTATTTGTTTTTGGGACAAAAAAGAAAAATGTTGGAAGATTCGTCTTGAGAAAAATCTTGAATGCAAAGGAATCGACCAATACTGGTCTATAATTAAGAAAGAGATTAGAAAAGTTAGAGGGTATTAATTTTTTTTGAAAGGGGCATGAAAAGAAATGAGTCCTACAACAGAAATTTGGGAATTTTTTCCAGGATCAGATGGTTTACTTGAAGAAACTAAAGAAAAAATTTGGTCAGTTCATTTTGTGGGAGAAATGAGAGGATACATTAAAGGATTTATTTTAGGTGATAGAAGAACTCTTTCTGAAAATAAACTTACTCATACTATTTATATGAGTTATAAAAATCAGATAGTTGATAGAATTACTGAAAAGATTATAGATGTTATAGATACTGTAACTGGTGGAATTGATATTTATCTTCCTTCAGCTTTTGGTACTATAGATAAACTTATTAGAAATACTATTGATTGTCTGGATAATAGTGGATATATGTCAGAAGATATGTTAATAAGAGATTCATTAGATAAAGCTTCAGAAATAGTTAAACAAAAAGTAGAGGAATATAAATCAAGGCAAAAAGTTTAAAATTGAAAAATAGAGTTTAAAAAAATATGAACTCCTGTTTGTATATTTTGGTTTAAAACCAAAAATAGCAGGAGTTCTTTTTTTATTTACACCCTGTTAATTTATAGAACTAAGTTCTATTTATTCTTCGAGCGACCCCGATGTCCATCGGGAAAGTCGAGAAGTACCTTAATTTACTTTGTTATAAAAACTAAAGTAGTTCTCCACAAGGTCGAACAATAAGAGAATTAATTGACAAGCTGTAAATATTATTAACAATAATTAGAAAGTATGGTAAGATTTAATTTATGTTTATGTTGTCTTTTTGGTATTATAAAAGTATTTCTTTTGTAGTATAATTAAATAGTACAGGTTACGCTGGGGCGGAGCGAAAGTACTAATTGTAAAAAAGGAAAATGAGTATAATGACAAACATTCATTTTAGTAATATTATAAAAAATCTAGAAAGGGTTTCTAGTATAATAGATATTGATGAAGATATTATAGAAATTTTATCAAGTCCTCAAAGAACTATTCATGTAAGTATTCCTGTAAGAATGGATTCTGGCAATATTGAAGTTTTTCAGGGATATCGTGTTCAATATAATAACGCTCGAGGACCATATAAAGGTGGTATTCGTTATCATCCATATACTGGACTTGATGAAATTCAAGCATTGGCGGCACTTATGGCTTTTAAATGTACAGTGGCTAATATTCCTTTTGGCGGAGCCAAAGGCGGTGTAAAGGCTGATTCAACAAAGATATCCAAAGGTGAGCTTGAAAGACTGACTCGAGGCTATATAGATAAGATTTATGAAGTTATTGGCCCTCAAAAAGATATTCTAGCCCCAGATGTTTATACAGATGCTCAAATTATGGCTTGGATAATGGATGAATATAGCAAGAGAACTGGTTACAATGTAACGACTGTTGTAACAGGGAAACCAATAGAAATTGGTTGTTCAGTAGAAAGAGGAGGATCAACGTCATTAGGAGGTGTTATTATATTAAAGAAAGCTTTAGGTTTGATAAAAACCAAAACATCTGATACAAAGGTTGCTATTCAGGGATTTGGAAAAGTAGGCTCTTTCATAGCGGGTTTCTTGGTAAAAGAAGGTTTCAAAATAATTGCTGTCTCTGATGTTTCAGGAGGAATAATAAATAAAAAAGGATTGGATATTCAAGAAGTTTTGAAATATAATCAAAAAACTGGTAGTGTTACTGGTTGTCCAAGAACTGATAAAATTACTAATAATGAATTGTTGGAGTTGGATGTTGATGTTCTTATCCCAGCTGCTGTAGAAAATCAGATTACTGAAGAAAATGCTGATAAGATAAAGGCTAAAATGGTTTTGGAAATGGCTAATGCTCCTATAACACAAATTGCTGATGGAATGTTGGAAAAAAGAGGGATTATTATTATTCCAGATATTTTGGCAAACAGTGGGGGAGTAATAGTTTCTTATTTTGAGTGGATACAGGATATGCAGGCTTATTGTTGGTCTGAAAAAGAAGTTATTAAAAAATTAAAAGATATTATGATAACAGCTTTTGACAGGGCATTAGAAAAAAGCAAGAGTTGTAAAACCAGCTTAAGAATGGCTTCTTATATATTGGCTGTAGAAGGATTATCCACTGCTATTAATTTAAGAGGGAAATAAGTTGTTAAGTTAATAAGATTAAATACTAAAGAGGAGTATTTTTGAATTCTAATAGTAAGGTTGGAGCTATAATTTTGGCAGCAGGGAAGGGGACAAGGTTAAACAAAGGTGAACCCTCTCCTATACCAAAAGTTTTATACAAAATTTATGGTCGTCCAATGATTTCCTATATTTTGGATACCCTAGGAAAGATTGGAATTGAAAATATAGTTATTGTGGTGGGTTACAAGGCAGATTTGGTAAAAAAGACTTTGGGCGATGGATATACTTATGTAATTCAAGAAGAACAAAAGGGTACAGGTAATGCTCCATTGTATGCAGAAAAAATATTAGCAGGTAAAGTTGATACTGTTTTGATTCTTCAGGGTGATGATTCTGCTTTTTATAAACCCGAAACTATATTAAATTTAATTAATTTACATAATAGAAAAAAAGCTACATTAACATTTTTGACAATCGATCATCCTTTTCCAGATGAATTGGGAAGAATAGTACGGGATAAAAAAGGTAATGTGCAGGGAATTATTGAAAAAGAAATATTAACTGAAAAACAGAAAAAAATTCGGGAGATAAATGCCGGATTTTATTGTTTTAACGACAGGTGGTTTTGGCAGTCACTTTCAAAATTAAAGCCTAGTAAAGTAGGGGATGGAGAATATATTCTTCCTGATTTAATTGGTATGGCGAACTCTGAAGGAAAAAAAGTTATAGCTTATAAAATTGATGATTTAAATCAATGGGTGGGTATTAATAATATAGAACAATTAGAGCATGCTAATAAATTAATGCGTACAAGGTCAGTTAGTAAGTAAGTTGATAAGGTATTAAGGATATATATGGCAACTTATAAAACAAATGGGATAATTTTACATAGAAGAAATTTTTCTGAATCTGACAGGATTATTACTATTTTTACTTTAGATCATGGTAAGATATATACTATAGCAAAAGGGATAAGACGTCCTGTAAGTAAATTATCAGGGCACCTGGAGCTTTTTACTTATTGTGATTTATTTATGGCTTCTGGCAGGAATTTAGATATTATTTGTCAAGCAGAGACAAAAAATAGTTTTCGTCACATAAGACATAATTTATTTAAGACTAGTATTGCTTATTATATGGCTGAATTAGTTTTAAGAGTCATTCAGGAAAGACAAGAGAATAAAGAAGTTTTTAAACTGTTAAAGGAAACATTTTATTATTTGTCAAAAGATGGAGACCCAGAAATATTAGTTCGTTGGTTTGAAATTAATTTGATAAAAAATGTAGGTTTTCATCCAGAGTTTAATTGGTGTGTCCATTGTAAAAAAGAAATTAAAGAAAACCAGGAAGTTTTTTTTAGTGCTAATTTTGGAGGAATTCTATGTTCTTCATGTAAAAAATTTGATTACTCTGTTTTTAAGTTATCAGAAGACGCATTAAAAAATATAAAAATTTTACAAAAAGGTAAATTGCAAAATATATATAAATTAGAAATTAAAGAAGATATTTTGGATGAAATTGAAAATTTAATGAATTTTTACATAAGTTTTATTTTGGAAAAAGAATTAAAATCTAAAAAATTTATTCAAAAGATTAAAAAAGAAAAAGTTGCAACTGCAAAAATGCAAAAGAAGTTTGCAAAAATACAAAAAGATGAAGTTAATATTTAATTTTTTGAAAAATATAAATTGAATATATATGATAAAAAAACGAAAGAAAACAGCAGAGCAAAAAAAATGGGAAAAAGAAAATCCTGAAGGAAAAGCAATATTTTCTTGGACTTTAGATGACTATAAAATTTGGGAAATTGAACCTCCAGAATGTATTGTGAAAAATTCCGGAGAAACTGAAGGAGAACTTTTATCAGAAAATGAAATTAAAAATTGGCATGCAGATTCTTTCCAAACGTTGATAATTTTAAAAGGTGAAGATAGGAAAGTATATAAAAAAGTGTATGAAGATTTTGTCCTAGATTTAAAATATCTATTATCTTTAAATAAAATTTCTTTTGATGTTTTGGAATTTGTTTTAGACGAAAATAATTTTGGATAATTATAAATAATAGTGCTCCGACGTCCACTAACGTTACGTCGGGACCTTCAACCCCTGTAAGGAATAACATATTCAGGGGTTTCGGGAGAAAAAATGGCTTCTAATTTAATGGAAAAAATTGTATCTTTATGTAAACGCCGAGGTTTTATATTTCCTTCTTCGGAAATTTATGGAGGAATTGGCGGTTTTTGGGATTGGGGTCCATATGGTACAGAACTTAGAAACAATATAAAAAAAGCCTGGTGGAAAAATATAGTACAAATGCATGATGATATTGTAGGTTTGGATAGTTCAATTATAATGAATCCCAAAGTGTGGGAGGCTTCAGGTCATCTTTCTAGTTTTGCTGACCCTCTTGTTGATTGCAAAAAATGCAAAAAAAGATTTAGAGCAGATCATTTAGTTGAATCAATGGAGAAAAAAGAAGATGGAATAGCTACTCTCACAGAGGTAAAAGAACTTAAGAAAGCTTTGAAGAAAATTAAGTGTCCTGAATGTGGAGGAGAGTTAACTGAACCAAGGCGATTTAATCTTCTAGTCCCTACTTTTATTGGAGTTATAGAAGATGATAAATCAAAGGCTTATTTAAGAGGAGAAACCTGCCAGGGAATATTTGTAGATTATGATTTGGTCAGACAGTCTAATAGATTAAAAATTCCATTTGGTATTGCTCAAATTGGCAAATCATTTAGAAATGAAATAACCCCGGGAAATTTTGTTTTTAGATCTCGTGAGTTTGAACAGATGGAATTGGAATTTTTTATAGATCCTGCAAAGGATAAAAAATGGTTTGAATATTGGAAGAAGGAAAGACTTAAGTGGTTTTTAGACTTAGGAGTTGATAAAAAGAGTTTAAGATTTCGTGATCATGAAAAAGATGAGCTTTCTCATTATGCAAAATGGGCCACTGATATTGAATATAAATTTCCTTTTGGCTGGAAAGAGTTAGAAGGTGTCGCTAATCGTACTGATTTTGATTTAAAACAACATTCCAAGTTTTCCAAAAAAGATCTGTCATATTTTGATGAAGAAAATAAAAAACGTTATACCCCTTTTGTTATAGAACCTTCTTTGGGTATAGACAGAGCAGCTTTAGTATTTTTAATTGATGCCTACAATGAAGTTGATGGGGGCAGGACAAAAACAACCAAGTCTATAAAAGAGAAAGAAGTGGTTTTAAGATTACACAAAGATTTAGCTCCAATTAAAATAGCTGTTTTGCCGCTTTTGCGTAAAGAAGAACTTAAAAAAGAAGCTCATAGAGTTTTTGATTTGGTAAAGACTGATTATATGTCTGAATATGATGAAACAGGTTCTATCGGCAAACGTTATCGTCGTCAGGATGAAATTGGCACTCCATATTGTGTGACTGTTGATTTTGATACATTAAAGGATAAATCTGTTACTGTTCGTGATCGAGACACAATGAGTCAAGATAGAATCAAGATTGAGGAGTTAGTAAAGTTTTTAAAAGATAAGTTGGAATAATTATTGATTACATTACTATATAAGATTTATTACTAAATCTCATAAATGTGGGATTTTTTTATTTAATTATTTTTCAAGTTATCCGTGAATTTTATAAGATAAAAATACAAAGTTTATTTTTTCTGCTTTTTTACTTTGTGGATAAGTAGGTGTTAATGACATGGGATTAGTGACATGTGACAAGGAGAATATGGCTTTATATAGCCATTTTTTGTATTTGGGAATATAAAATAATCTTTTTGCTTGACAAGATATTGACAAACATTGGAAGTGGAGTATAATGGTGACAAACGTTTAAATTGTGGATAAATGTGGGGATAAGTGGTGGGATTTGTGGACAAGCAAAACTACAAATACTATCAAATAAAATAATAAGAAGGTGGATAAATAAATGTTTATAGGTGAATTTACACATTCAACTGATTCTAAAGGAAGATTGGCTGTTCCTGCCAAGTTTCGAAAAAAATTAACAAGTGGAGCTGTTGTTACTCGAGGCTTGGATGATTGTCTTTTTCTATATCCTAAAGGTGAATGGGAAAAATTAGCTAAGAAATTATCTCAACTTACTATAAGTCAAAAGAATGCTAGGGCTTTTGCTAGATTAATGTTAGCAGGAGCTATGGATGTAGATTTGGACAAGCAGGGTAGAATAATCATTCCTCAATATCTTAGAAAATATGCTTCGATTAAAAATGAAACGGTTATTGCTGGACTTTATAGTCGATTGGAAATCTGGAATACATCTAAATGGAATAAATACAAAAAAGGAGCAGAAGAGAAAAGTGCTGATATTGCTGAACATTTAGGAGAATTAGGAGTATAATTGTAATATTAAAAATTATTTTTATTTGCTGGTAGCTAGTAGCCAGTTTACTTAAAAAATGGCTGTAGAGTTTATTTTTAAGATGATTAAAAATTAAATATCCCGAATTTTTTGGGATAAACCATTTGTTCACCTCTTTAAAGAAAACCCCACAAAAACAAAAATTCTTTAAAACCCCTTTAGACTGGCTACTAGTTTACATATATATAAAAAATATGATAGATATTCAAAAACATGAACCCGTTCTTTTAAATGAAACATTAAAATTTTTGGATCCTCAACCAAATCAGAATTTTATTGATTGTACAATTGGTGGCGGGGGACATTCTAAAGCTATTTTATCTTTATCAGTGCCTAATGGTAGGATTTTAGGAATTGATAAAGACAAGATGGCAATAGAAAACGCAGAGGATAATTTAAAAAAGTATAAATCTAGATATATGCTTGTAAAAGAGAACTTTGTAAATTTAAAAAAAATAGTATTGAAGTATAAGTTTTTCGATGTTGATGGAATTTTATTGGATTTAGGCATGTCGACTATTCAGCTTTCAGATGATAAAAGAGGATTTTCATTTATTAAAGATGCACCACTTGATATGCGAATGGATCAAGAAGGAAAACTTACTGCTGCAAATATTGTAAACAAATGGTCAGAAGTAGATCTGATTAAAATTTTTAAAGATTACGGTGAAGAAAGATATGCAAGAAAGATTGCTAAAGCAATTGTTTCAAAAAGAGAAAAAGAAACAATTACAGGCAGTTTACAATTAGTTGAAATAATTAAAGAGGTAAAATTTTACGATAGAAAGCATCCTGCAACGAAAGTTTTTCAGGCTTTAAGAATTGCAGTAAATGAAGAGTTGAATAATTTAAAAAATGTGTTACCGGATTGTTTATCGATTTTAAAATCAAAAGGAAAAATTACTGTAATTTCTTTTCATTCTATGGAAGACAGGATTGTAAAAAGTTTTTTTAAAAAAGAATCAATAGATTGTATTTGTCCGCCTAAAACTTTAGTTTGTAGATGTGGACATAAAGCAAAACTTAAAATATTAACTAAAAAACCAATTACAGCTACAAATCAGGAAATAGAACAAAATCCAAAAAGCCGCAGTGCTAAATTAAGAGTAGCTGAAAAAATATAAATAATACGAATTAATCCAAATTTAAAATTATATTTCAACAATGTGTTCTACCGAATCATTACCTGCCTGCCGGTAGACGGCGAATATTATAAAGGAAAAGTAAAATGGGAAGATTATTAACTTTTACAATGTCAGAAACACAGAATAAGAAAGCAACTTCAACTAGTGGAAGTATTATGCCTAGAATTAAAATAGGTCCGGTATCATTAACTTTTATAACTATAATTTTAGCTTGTCTTCTGTGTCTTTTTTATCTGGTTCAATCAAATGTAGTTGCTACAAAAAGTTATGATATAAGAGAACTGGAAAGTAAAAAAGAACAGATCCAAGAAGAAAATGAAGGATTACAGTTAGAAGCTGCAAGATCACAATCGATAAAAGAAGTTGAAGAAAAAGCCAAAGACCTAGAGATGGTCCCTTCAAAAAAAGTTAATTTTATAACCCCTTCTTCTGGAGTAGCAAGTAAATAATGTTCTTTTATTTTATATAGATAGCTTAATTTGTTATTTTAGTTCATTAAAAAAGCTCTTATTATAAATAAGAGCTTTTTTTGATATAATAGTAAAAGATAAAATTTTTTTAGTTTAATTAATAAAATGGAGAATTAAATGAAGCGGTATAAGGAGCATACTATCCAACGTCGACGTATTTCTATAGTTATGACAATAATTGTTATTTTATCTTTTTTAGTTATTGGTAAGCTCTTTATTATACAGATAATGCAAAATGACTATTATACGGCTCTAGCTAAGAATCAACATTGGCTTATCAAAGAAATTCCAGCCAAACGGGGTATAATTTTTGCAAAAGATAAATATTCACAGGATCCTTTTCCAATGGCAATGAATACAACTCGTTATTTAGTATATGCAATCCCCGCACAGATTAAAGATCCTAAAGATATAGCTTTGAAACTAGATCCTATATTAGAAATGTCTTCTGAAGATATAGAAGATAAAATTTCTAATAAAAAAGATGTGTATGTTCGGCTAAAACGTAAACTGTCCAAGGAAAAAATAGAAGAAATTGAAAATTTAGAATTAGAGGGAATTTCTTTTCAATCAGAGAATTTACGTTCTTATCCAGAAGGTAAATTAGCTTCTTGTATTTTAGGTTTTGTTGATGCTGAAGGAAATGGAAAATATGGAATTGAAAATTATTTTGATGATGATTTAAAGGGGGAAACTGGAGTTTTAAAAACAGAAAGAGATATTCAAGGTATACAAATTTTGGTTGGCCAAGAAAATCTTTATTCTTCTTCAGATGGCAATGATTATATTTTGACTATTGATCGTACTATTCAATATAAAGTAGAAAGTATATTAAAAGATCATATTGAAAGACATGGAGCAAAAAGTGGAAATGCCATTGTTTTAGATCCTAATACTGGAGCAGTTTTAGCTATGGTTTGTTATCCCACTTTTGACCCAAATTTGTATTATGAACAGGAAGATTATCAAATATTTGAAAATACTAATATTTCTTCTGTTTTTGAACCAGGTTCTATCTTTAAACCTATTGCTATGGCTGCAGGGTTGGATTTAGAAAAAATCTCTCCTGATACTACTCATTATTGTAAAGGAAGTGTTCAAGTAGGAGTAGAGAGAATTTATACTGCTGATCGTAAAGCCCATGGAACAGAAAGTATGATAGAAGTTTTAAAGGAATCTTGTAATGTAGGTATAATTTTTGTAATAAGACAAATAGGAGGAGAGCAGTTTTATAATTATTTAAAGAAATTTGGCTTTTCAGAACCTACTGGCATTGAGTTAAGTGGTGAAATAAGTGGAGATATTAAAGACATTTCAGAATGGAAAGAAATTAATTTTGCAACTGCTAGTTTTGGTCAAGGAATTGCTGTAACTCCTTTACAAATGATTACTTCATTTGCTGCTATAGCTAATGGTGGTAAATTGATGCGTCCTTATATAGTAGATGAAGTTATTTTTCCCCAAGAACAAAAAGAATCTAAAAAGACTGAACCAAAAATAATAAGTGAGGTAATTGCTGAAGATAAAGCAGAAACATTAAAGGCAATATTAGTTTCTGTTGTTGAACGTGGACATGGATATCAGGCAAAAGTTCCTGGTTATAGAGTAGCTGGCAAAACAGGTACAGCTGAAATTCCTGATGAAGAAGGAGGATATGCCATTGGTAAAAATATAGGTTCTTTTATAGGTTTTGGACCAGTAGATGATCCTCAATTTGTGGTTATGGTAAAAATAGATGAACCAAAAGGAGTAGATTGGGCGGAATCAACAGCGACACCTGCCGTAGGAGAAATTTTAGAGTGGTTATTTAATTATTATCAAATCTTTCCTACGGAAGATTTATAATTTTTTATTCTAGATAAATCTCTTAAATAACTAATAATGGATAACTAATCTATATGAAAAAAATTCTAAAAAAAAATATTGTTGAACCTTTTTTGAAAAACTTGGCTTCTCTTATGCTGAAAAAACATAAACCAGAGATTATTGCTGTAACTGGCAGTTTAGGAAAAACTTCTACGGTTCAAGCTATTTTTTTAATTTTATCTAAAAATTTTTCCACTAGTGTTCCTAAAAAAAGTTATAATACAGAAATAGGAGCACCACTTGTAGTATTTGATCAGCAAATTCCACATCCTACAACTTCTATTTTTAAATGGTTTGTGGTTTTTAAAAACTGCCTTTTAAAAATTATATTCCAAAAGAAATATTATCAAAAACTTATTTTAGAAATAGGAGCAGATAAACCAGGAGATATAAGATATTTTACTAGTTTTATAAAACCTCATGTGGCTGTCATTACAGCAGTGGCTCCTGTTCATCTTTCAGAGTTTAAAAATATAGATGATATATTAAAAGAAAAACAAATATTAATAGAAAATTTATCTTCAGATGATTTTGCAGTTTTAAATTATGATGATGCAAGAGTAAGAAAAATGGCTGATAATACTTCAGGAAAAGTTATATTTTTTGGATTGAATAAAAAAGCAGATATATATGCCAGTAATATAATCTTTCAAATAGATGGTTTAACATTTACTTTAAATTATCAAGGTAAATCTACTTTTGTTAAAATGCCTAACATAATTTCCAAACATCAAATTTATACATTTTTAGCTGCAGCGTCTGTTTCTTTAGTTTTTGGTTTTAATTTGCAAGATATATCCCAAATTTTACAAAAAATAAAATTACCTCCTGGTCGGATGAATTTATTGAAAGGAATAAAAAATAGTTTAATTATTGATGATAGTTATAATTCCAATCCTCAGGCAGCCTGTGCTGCTTTAGAAACTTTAGCTGGATTTAAAGAAAGAAGAAAAATTGCAGCACTTGGGACAATGAATGAATTAAGCGATTTTACGGAAAAAGGCCATAGACAGGTGGGAAGAAAAGCAGCCGGGGTGGTTGATTTATTGATTATTGTAGGTAAAGAAGCAAAAAAATATTTAGCAGATGAAGCAAAAAAATCAGGGCTTCTTTCAACTTCTATTTTTTGTTTTGAAAACTCTTTGGAAGCTGGAAATTTTTTAAAAAATAAGATAAAAGAAAATGACATTATTTTGGTTAAAGGTTCTCAAAATAATGTGCGTATGGAATGGTTAACAGAACAAATTATGAAAAATCCTGAAGATGCTTCTAATTTATTAGTTCGTCAAAGTCAGGAATGGGAAAAACCTGAAGAATTAAAGAATATTAAGAATTGAAATGACAAATTGGCTAAAATATGCTAAATTAATTAATGATTACCTTTAATTAATAACAAATAACTAGTAATTAATTTCTAATATTGTGAGTTTTTATGGAATATGTGCCAACATTAACTAAAATCTTTTTAATAATATCTATGTCTTTTATAACAGGAATGTTAATTACACCTATTTTAAGTTTTATTTTATATAAGTATAAAATAGTTCAAGGCATTAGAAAAGCAGCGGCAGATGGAAGAGGAGTGCCGGTTTTTACTTCTTTGCATAAAAACAAAGAAAATACTCCTACTGCAGGTGGAGTATTAATTTGGTTCACTGTCTTGTTTTTAATTTTTTTGATATATCTTTTAGATTATTTAACTAATTTTTGGTTTTTTGAATATCTTAATTTTCTAAGCCGTCCTGAGACATTTTTACCTTTATTTACTTTGGTAGCTGCAGGAATTCTGGGATTAGTTGATGATTTTATAAATGTATTCGGTAAAGGCGTACAAAAAGGCATTAGAGCTTCTCAAAAGTTTATTTGGCAGGCAATTATTGCTTTTGGAGGTGCTTGGTGGTTTTATTATAAATTAGACTGGACTGTTATTCATATACCCGGAGGAAATTATTTTGGTTTACCTTATAATATTGATATTGGTGTTTTGTATATCCCATTATTTATTTTAGTAATTGTTGCTTGTGCTAATGCTGTTAATATTACTGATGGTTTAGATGGTCTTGCTGGAGGAGTAGCAGGAACAACTTTCCTAGCTTTTACTATAATTGCTTTTGTTCAAGGAAAGATTGAATTAGCTGCTTTTTGTGGGGCTATTTTAGGAGTACTTTTGGCCTTTTTATGGTTTAATATTTATCCTGCTAGATTTTTTATGGGAGATACTGGGTCTTTGGCTTTGGGGGCCACTTTAGGTGTTGTTGCCCTTTTAACTAATTCTGTTGTTGTTTTGCCTATTATTGGTTTTGTATTTGTTATTGAGACTTTTTCTTCTATAGTTCAACTTTTATCTAAAAGATTTAGAGGAGGAAAGAAAATATTTAGATGTGCTCCTTTACATCATCATTTTGAAGCTGTAGGGTGGCCAGAACCTAAAGTTACTATGCGGTTTTGGGTAGTGTCTGTAATTTTTGCTGGAATAGGATTAATAATAGGATTGATTGGAATGGGATAAAATGAAAGATTATTTAAATAAATTAAAAAATAAAAAAATTGCAATAGTAGGATTGGCTAAAAACAATATTCCTTTAATTCGTTTTTTAATTGAAAAAGGAATTAATAATATAACTGGATGTGATAAAAAGATTGAAAAAGAATTAGAGGCTAATCTTGAACTTTCAAAAATGTCTATTAAATTATCTTTGGGTGATAAATATTTGGAAAATTTACATAAGTTTGATTTTATATTTTTATCACCTGGTGTTCCTAAAGATTTATCTGAAATAAAAAAGGCAAAAGAAAATGGATCAGAAATTGCAAGTGAAATGAAATTGTTTTTTGATTTATGCCCGGCAAAAATTATAGGAGTGACAGGAACAAATGGAAAATCAACTGTAGTATCGTTGATAGGGGATATATTAAAGCACCAAGCACCAAATTCCAAATACCAAACAGTTTTTGTGGGGGGGAATATTGGACAGCCTTTGATTGATAAATTAGAAAAAATACAAAAAGAAGATATTGTTGTTTTGGAGCTTTCTTCTTTTCAATTAGAAGATTTGACAAAAAGTCCTCATATTGCTGTTATTTTAAACATAACTCCGGATCATTTAGATCGTCATAGTAATTTTTCAGAATATATTAAAGCCAAAAAAAATATTATTAAGTATCAAAAAAAGAATGGCTGGGCTGTATTAAATTTTGATGATAGTATTGTTAAAAATTTTCAAAAAGAAATTGAAGGAAATTTTTTTCCGTTTAGCAAATATAATGAATTTAAAGAAGGTGTGCAGGTAAAAAATGGCTATATTACAGTAAAAAATGGTAACTCTGAACAAAAAATTTGTTCGATAGACAATTTAAAACTTATAGGTGAACATAATTTGGAAAATGTATTGGCAGCTTCAGCAGTAGCGTATTTAATTGGGATAAAACCTAAACAAATAAAAAAGGTTGTTGCTAAATTTTCCGGTTTAGAACATAGATTAGAATTTGTATCCGAAATAAATAATGTAAAGTTTTATAATGATTCCAAAGCAACAACACCAGAATCTACAACTTGGGCTTTAAAGTCTTTTAATAGAGAAAAAGTAATTTTAATTGCTGGAGGATATGATAAAAAAGTAGATTTTGAAAAATTAGCATCTGAAATTATTGATAGAAAAGTTAAACATTTAGTTTTAATAGGGGAGACAGCTGGTAAAATTGAGAATACAATTTTACAACAAATTCCAAATTCTCCTGCCTTGCCGGCTTGCCTTGCCGTCGGGCAGGCAGGCAGGAAATTCCAAATATCAAAATGTAATAATTTGGAAGAAGCAGTAAAAATTGCTAAGAAGAAAACTGAACCAGGTGATATTGTGCTTTTTTCTCCAGCTTGTGCTTCATATGATATGTTTTTGAATTTTGAAAAAAGAGGAAGAAAATTTAAACATTTAATAAGGAAAGAAAAATAATATGCCAAAAGAAAAAAGAAAACTTCATAAGCCTGATTATATTTTAGCTGTTATAACATTTGTTCTAGTTATTTTTGGATTTATAATGATTTTTTCTGCATCTTCAGTAATATCTTATACTAATACAGGCACTCCTTATTATTTTTTATGGCGTCAAGCTATTTCTTTAGTAATAGGGATTGCAGTTTGGATTGCTTGTTATTTAATTGATTATCATTTTTGGAAAAATCTTGCTTTGCCTCTTTTAATTTTAACTATAATTCTTTTGATTGCTATTTTTATACCTGGCTTGCGTGTTTGTACAGAAAGTGAAGTTTGTAGATGGGTTCGTATAGGTCCTATATCTTTGCAACCTGCGGAAATTGCCAAACTAACTTTTATTTTATATTTGGCTGCTTGGTTGGAAAAAAGAGGAGAATATGTTCGTGATTTTATTCATGGTTTTTTACCATTTGTTATAGTATTAGGTATTATTACTTTTTTAATAATGTCTGAACCTGATTTAGGAACTATGTCAGTTATTGTTATGACAGGAATTTCTATGTTTTTTGTTGCTGGAGCTAGTTTACCTTATTTAGCAGTAGGAGGAATTTTTGGTTGTGGTATTTTATGGTTTTTAATTAAAACTGCTCCTTATAGAATGGAAAGATTAATGGTTTTTTTGGATCCTTCAAAAGACACTCAAGGTATTGGTTATCATATTAATCAGGCTCTCCTAGCAATTGGTTCAGGAGGGATATTAGGTTTAGGATTTGGCCAAAGCCGCCAAAAATATAATTATTTACCTCATGCAGAAGGTGACTCTATTTTTGCCATCATTGCCGAAGAGCTGGGATTTATAAGAACATCTTTAATGATTATTTTATTTATGATTTTAGCTTGGCGAGGATTTAAAATAGCTCGTAAGGCCCCAGATATTTTTGGTAGATTGGTAGCTTGTGGGATTACTTCTTTACTTGTTTTTCAGGCTTTAATTAATATTTCTGCCATGATAGGATTGCTTCCTCTTACAGGGATTCCTTTACCATTTATAAGCCATGGAGGGACTTCTTTAGTAATTTCTTTAGCTGGAATCGGAATTTTACTTAATATTTCCAGACAGACAATAAGATAAGGGAAAGGTAATTGGAATTTTTGCCACGAAAACACGCAGTTGGCTGTTTGTTTTTTTACTGGAAGTCTATCTCCAGCCACTGCTCAGATCTCGCCCCGCTGTTGGGTCTTTTATTTCAACCCATAGAGACTATTTGGGGCGGGGCTGCGATATGGTTTTCTTAGGCAAAAAATTCCAATTTGAAATAAAAAGGAGGATTAATTTAATGAAGATTATAGTTTGTGGAGGGGGAACTGCTGGTCATATATACCCTGCTTTAGCTACAATTATTAAGTTACAAATAAAAGAGCCTAAAGCTTATTTTTTATATGTTGGAACAAAGAATAAAAAAGAGAGAGAGATTGTACAACAGTTCGGTATTCCTTATAAAGGAATTTATACTGGTAAGTTAAGAAGATATTGGAATTTATTATCTATTTTTCAAAATTTTTTTGATGTTTTTTTTATTATAATTGGTTTTTTTCAATCGATATGGATTATAGGTAGGATAAAACCAAATGTAATTTTTTCCAAAGGAGGATATGTAGGTTTGCTGCCAGTTTTGGCGGGATGGGTGTTAAGAATTCCTTGTATAGTTCATGAATCTGATGCTCAAATAGGTTTGGCTAATAAGATCTCTCTTTATTTTTGTAAAAAAATTGCAATTTCTTTTCCTCCAGATATTTTTCCTGAATTGTCAGCTTCTGAAATAATTTTTACTGGTAATCCTATAAGAAATGAGATTATAAAAGGAGATATTGAAAGAGCAAAAAGAATTTTTAGATTAGATTTTAATTTACCAGTAGTTTTGGTAACTGGTGGAAGCCAGGGAGCTTCAAGGATTAATAAAGCGATATCTAAGTCTTTGCCAAAATTACTTTCTGTATGTCAAATAATTCATATCTGTGGAGAAGGTGATTTTGATTTGCTTAAATCTATAAGGTCAAATCTTGATCTAAAAATGCAGAAAAGATATGTGATTAAAAGTTATCTTAGGAAAGAAATGAAAGATGCTTTAGCTGTAGCTGATTTAGTTGTTTCAAGAGCAGGAGCTAATATTATATTTGAACTTAGTTTATTAGGTAAACCAGCCATATTAATACCCCTTTCCGGTCATCAAGTTAAAAATGCTCAGTTTTTCCAAAAGAATGATGCAGCAATTGTTATTCAAAATGAAAAATTTAATTCTTTAATTTTGGTTAAAAAAATTCTGGATTTGTTTGAAAATTCTCAACAATTGAGTTTATTGAGTAAAAATATAAGAAATTTGGCTGAACCTGAAGCGGCTTCTACATTAGCTGAAGAAATTATAAAAATTGCAACCGCAAAAGCGCCCTCTTCCGCTGAAGCTTCAGAGGGTAAACAAAAATTTCGCAGAGACGCAGAAAAATAAATATAGGAGAGCAAAAAAATGGTAGAAAAAGAGAAATATTATCATATGGTAGGAATAAAAGGTGTAGGGATGTCAGCCTTGGCTCAGATTTTGAAGTCTCAAGGTATAAGATTAACTGGTTCTGATGTAAATGAGATATTTTTTACTGATAGAATTTTAAAAAGATTAAAAATTCCTGTTTTTTCTGGATTTAAAGCAGGAAATATTGGAAAACCTGATTTAGTAATATCTTCTGCTGCTTATAATGAAGAAAATCCAGAAATTACTGAAGCCAAAAAAAAAGGCATCAGGATTATTTCTTATCCTCAAATGTTGGGAGAATTAACAAAAGATAAAAAAACTATTGCTGTTTGTGGTACTCATGGTAAAACAACAACTACTGCTTTGACTGGACTATTATTAGAAAAAGCTAATATTGATCCAACTGTTGTTGTTGGAAGCTATGTAGATAATTTTTCAGGAAATGCCCGAATAGGAAAAAGTAACTGGTTTGTTATTGAAGCTTGTGAATATAAAAGACATTTTTTAAATTATAATCCTTATATTACAATTTTGACATCTTTAGAGATGGAACATCCAGATTTTTATAAAAATATAAAAGATATAAAAGATTCTTTCCTGCAATTTATACAAAAAATACCTCAAGACGGATTTCTAATAGCTTGTTATGATGATGAAAATGTTAAGGAAATAACACAAAATATATCTTCGCCTGTAATTTCTTATGGTTTATCACAAAAAGCTGATATTTATGCTCAAAATATAGTTATAAAATCAGAAATTGTAAGTTTTGATGTAATATATAAAGGCAAAAAAATATCTAATTTTAAATTGCAAATTCCCGGTAAACATAATATTCAGAATGCTTTAGCTGTAATTGCTTTGGGATTAAAATTGAAAATTGATAAAAAGATTATTAATCAGACTTTAGCATCTTATTCAGGTATTAAAAGACGTTTTGAGAAAATAGGAGAAGTAGATAATATTAAAATTATTGATGATTATGCCCATCATCCAACAGAGGTTAGAGCTGCTTTAGAAGGAGCAAGAAAATTTTATCCAAGAAATAAAATTTGGGTTATTTTTCAACCGCATACTTTTTCTAGAACCCGTAAGTTACTTACTGAATTTTCTAAAAGTTTTTCCGATGCTGACTATATTATTATAGCTGATATTTTTTCATCAGCTCGGGAAAAAGATACTGACAGTGTACATTCAAAAGATATAGTATTAAAAGCCAAAAAATATCATAAGAATATACAATATATCAGAGATCTTTCTGGTATAGTAAATTATTTAAAAGACAAGCTTCAACCTGGAAATATTTTAATAACCATGGGTGCAGGTGATGTATATAAAGTAGGGGAGAGGGTGCTTAAAGAATTGAGGAATAAGAGATAAATAGTTAGTTAATTAGTTTATTAGTTAATTAGTCAGTAAGATTATATGAATAAATATGATAATTTAAAAAAAGAGTTAGGAAAAGAAGTATTAGGAGATGAAAAGTTAGCCAAATATACTTCTTTTAAAATTGGTGGACCAGCAGATTTATTTTTTAGAGCTTGTAATATTAATGATTTAATTAAAGCAGTAAAATTGGCAGTGAAATATAAAGTACCTTATGTAGCTTTGGGAGAGGGAAGTAATATTTTAGTTTCTGATTCTGGATTTTGTGGGTTGGTAATTAAAAATGAAAGTAAGAATTTAAAAATAGAAAATAGTAAGGTTATTGCCTCCTCGGGGGCTAAACTAATTAATATTGTGCGACATTGTGCAGAAAAGAATTTAGGAGGATTAGAATTTTTGGCAAATATTCCAGGAACAATTGGTGGGGCAGTATATGGAAATGCAGGGAGTTATAAAAAAGATAGTAAAAAATATATTGCTGATGTTTTTATTGAAGCTAAATTATTATCTGATGATGGGAAAACAAAAAAAGTAAAAAAAGATTATTTTAATTTTGGCTATCGTACGAGTAAAGTTAAAAAAACAAGAGAATTAATTTTAGAAGTTACATTAAAATTAAAACCAAAAAAGAAAAGTGATATTATAAGAAGTATTAAAGATGATATTAGTCAAAGAGTTAAAAAATATCCTCCATATCCTTTTCCCGGCAGTTTTTTTAAAAATCCTCCAGGAAAATATGCTGGTCAATTAATAGATAATGCAGGTTTTAAAGGTAAAAAGATAGGTGGGGCAATGGTTTCTGAAAAACATGGTAATTTTATTGTAAATACCGGCAAAGCAAAAGCTGATGATGTTATAGTGTTAGCTAGAAAGATTAAAGAAGAAGTTTATAATAAATTTGAAATTAAATTGGAAGAAGAAATTCAATATATAGGGGAATTTTAATGAAGAAGAAATTAAAAGTAGATGTTTTATGTGGTGGTTTATTATCAGAAAGGGAGATTTCTTTACAAACAAGAAAAACAAAAAATAAAATTTTCTTGTATAATTAAACCATCTATTCATGGATCAAGTGTAGGTATAGGATGTGCCTTAAATATTAAAGAACTTGAAGAAAATTTAAAAGAAGCCTTTTTATATGATAATATTGTATTAGCAGAAGAATTTATTTCTGGCAGAGAAATTACTTGTGGTGTTTTATTATCCATTATTAGTTATTTATAACAGGAAGTATTATATGTTATTTAGAGATTCAAATTTTAAAAGAAAAAGAAGAAATAGAAAAACCAGACGTCATCCAAAAATTTATACTAAAAGTTATAGAAGGCCTCAAGCTCCAAAACCTTTCTTTTCTTTTAAAAAGATTGTTGTTTTGTTTTTTTTGGCTTCTTTGTTTTTTGGATTAGTATATTTTATTTTTCTTTCTGGATTTTTTCAGGTTAAGAATATTATTTTAATTAATAATCGTTCTATTGTTTTAGAAGAAGTAGAAAGAACAATAGCTACAATTTATAAAAAGAAAATAATAAATTTTGAATTTAATAATATTTTGTTTTTCAAAAACTCTGAAGCTAAAAATTTACTTTTAGAAAATTATCCTCGTTTAAGCTATGTTGAAATTAAAAGAAAATTCCCTAATACATTAGAAATTAAAGTTCAAGAAAGAGAAGGAATTATGGTTTGGGAAACAGGAGACAATAAATATTTAATAGATGATAAGGGTGTTGTTTTTTCAGAATGTCTGGGAGAGAGTAATTTACCAAAAATTATTGATAGTAAAAAAATACCAATAGATTTAAACTCACAGATTGTAAATAGTGATTTTGTTGATTTTGTTTTACAATTATTGGAAGAAATGCCTAAAGAAGAAATAATCGTTAAATCTATTATTATACCTGAATCTTTTTATGATATTGAAGTAGAAACTGAAAAAGGTTTTAAAATTTATTTTGATATTAGAAGAAGTCTGGATTCCCAGATTAATAAACTTAAATTGATAATAAAAGAAATTGGTGATGAAATAAATTATATAGAATATATTGATTTAAGAATCGAGAATAAAGTGTTTTATAAATAAATATTAAAAAAGGTATCAAAGGTGCTATAGGTATTAAAAGTATCAGAAATAATATAAATATTAAATTAATTTTTATTAAATTTACATTAATTTAAGTTGAAATATTATTTTGGCAAGTAGAAGCTAGGTATAGGTCAATTTTATTTTTTGTTCTATATTAACTTCGTAAAACTATCATTGTACGACATCTTTTCAATATAAAAAATACCAGCAAATTACCCCTCCCTGCTGGTTTTTTTTTGTTATTTATTCTTATTATTTTTAAGCAATTACATATTTCTTGCCAATATCAGAAGTTATCTTCTCTGCTTCATAAGACATTTTTTTACTTATAACTTATCTTTTATGATTTACAAATTCGAATACTTTAGCAGTTCCATCCTGATTTTCAAAATTTTTTATTGTAAATCCTTTATTTCTAAATACCTCTCCTAGATCTTTATAACTAATCAATTCTTTCTTATCTGCCCTACCAGATGCTTTATCAACAATTAAATCAGCTAAAATCCCTTTAGCATTAGCCAGACTTTTAAGCTCAAAGATATCCAGATCCTCATTCGGTCTAAGTAGAGCACTTTGAAAATAAGAGCCACTGGGTTTGAGTACTCTGGTTAGTTCAGAAACGTATTTTTCTAACTGATTTCTATTTAAAGACCAGACTAATCCTGCACTAACAGCTAAATCGAAATTATTATCCCTAAAGGGAAGTTTTAAAACATTACCAATTTTGAATTTTTCTTTTCCAACTTTTTGCTCTCTTGCTATCTGAATTAAAGAAGGAATTTGATCAACACCAGTTAAATGATTACAATAAGGTTCTATTTTTCTAATTATGTCACCTGTACCAGTACCAAGATCTAAAGCATTTTCCCAATGTCTTTCTCCAATTTTTTTTATTAAATAATCACTCTCTATATCAACTTTATGTAATCCGGATAAAACCTCAAACCAAATTTTCTCATTTGGACTCTTTTTAGTTAATAATTTATATCTTTTTAGATTATCAGACTCTAAACGAACCTTTTCTGATAAATCAAGGAGGCTATCTAAAAGAATCTTTCCATAAATACCTCTTTTTCCAATCTCTGTATTTTCTTCTTTCTTGGCCATATCTATTACTTGGTCCCAAACTTCATTGTCTACAGGATATTGTCCATGTTTTTTCCAAAGTTCTAAATACACAGAAGGAATATCATTCACTTTTGGTATGAAGTCTACTTCTTTCTTCTGTTCAGATTTTAAAGTAGACAATTTTTCTTCAGGATTAAATTGTGATTCTGGACCTCTATCCCCCATTTTTAACTCCTTATACTTTTTCACTCCAGATTTTTTAATTACTGGAGTGAGAATTGACTAGTCTCAAATCATGCTTTTAATAATTTAAATATTTAATAAAAAATTAGAAGTCTATTTTCTTGTCTTTCATTATTTTTTTGTATGATTCTTTAATCTCTTCAAAGTTTCTTTCTTTTTCTTCTTCAGAATCTTCCGTTTTGTCTTTATAAAAATATGATAGAGCAAGGCTTTCAGTATTTGAAGTTATAGCACCAAAATCTTCTGCTTTGCCGATTTCTAAAAAATGTGTACCAAATTCTAGAATTTCTGATCCATGGTCTGAAAATTCTTCTATATCATTTTGTTCAAACTTATCCATTCTACTTATAATTTCTTCTGCATGAAAATCAATTGGCTGATCTTTTTCGGAGGCTAAAGCTAAGATGAATTTTTTTAATTCTGATGCTCCTCCAATAATAATAACTCTATTAAATTTTTCATCAATTTGTTCTTCTATTTCTATATTGTCGATTGATTCGTATTCAGATGGGGGTCCAAATTCTCCAAACATTTTATTTAACTCCTTTAAAAATCAAAAAAAACAGCTTTAACAACAGTTAAAAAGCTGTTTATTTCTAATTATTAATTTGTATAATTTTATATTTATTTTCATAATTTTTTGTTTTTATTTTTTATTTCAGAAACTAATAATTGTTGAAAATTATTTGTTAAATTTTATTTCTTTTCCTTCTTTTAACTCATGTGTTGTACTTTTTTCTTTTTGTTTGCTTCCTTGGGTTTGTATGCTTTGAGATTCTTCTTTTGGAGCTGGAGAAGTAATTGGTTCTACTGATATTTCAGCAGGTTTTTTAATTTCATTTGCGGAAACTTCTTTTTTTTCTTCAGAAGGTTTTTCCTCTTTGTCTTTTGTAGATTCCTTATCCTCCAGCTTGTCCGCCGTAGTCTTGGCGTAGGTGGAAGCTTTATCGGAGGCAGAAGCGGAGGAGGATTCTTTTTTCATTCCTTCTTCTTCGGTTATTTCATCTAAAATATCCGTCACAGTTACTCTTTTTTCTGGATATTTAGCAACTCTTATTGTATCTTTAGGCTTATTTCTTTGATATTCTTTTCTTTTATATTCTTTATGTTGATTTCTTGTTTCGATATTTTCATCTTTTTCTTCAGAAGTTTCTTCTGTCTGCATCATGCGTGCAATTTTTTCTTCCACAATATCTTTTGATGAACTATATCTTTCTCGTGATAGATTGATCACTTTTTCTTTATTTTTATTTTCTCCTTTAATGGGCGGTAAAGTATCTGCAGAAAAAGCAGGAGAAGTTACACCATCGATAGCAAGCTTTAAATAGATGCTAAATTTATTTAAATTTACTATATCAGTTTCATCAAAAACTGGAAGAAATTCTTTGGCTAAAAATTGTGCATCTGCTGCACCGACCCTGAAACAAACCAAAGTTCCGATATTGCCGAATACAGCATCACGGACTTCTTCAGACATTTGAGCAATATATTGATTTGCCACTGTTAGGTTTAATCCATATTTTCTTGCTTCTGATAATATTTTGGCAAAAGATTCAGTAGCAAAGTTTTGAAACTCATCAACATATAAATAAAAATCTTTCCTTTCAGCTTGTGTAGTATCTACTCGACTCATAGCTGCCAGCTGGAGCTTTGAAATCATCATTGCTCCTAGGAGTGAAGAATTATCTTCTCCAATAGCGCCTTGAGATAATTTAATTAATAGTATTTTTCCAGAATCTATAACATCCCTCATATCAATAGTACTTTTTGGTTGTCCTATGATATTTCTTATTGTTGCTGAAGACAAAAACTGACCAACTTTGTTTTGAATAGGAGAAATTGCTTCTGTTACCAGACGAGGATTTGATTGATATCCAGGAAATTCTTGAGTCCAGAATCTTTTTACTTCTAAATCAGTAATTTTTTTTACTACTTGCTTTCTGAAGGATTTATCTACAAACATTCTGTTGACTGATAACATTGTTGAATCAGGATAATCCAATAAAGCAAGTAAAGTATTTCTTAAAATATGTTCTAATCTGGGGCCCCAACTGTAAGCCCATATTTTCTGAAAGATAGAAATTAACCCAGAACATACCAGTCCTTTATAGTCAGGATCAACAGATTCCAATGGATTAAAGGCAATAGGATTTTTTCTGTCAGAGGGATCAAAAACAATTACATCATTCATTCTTTCTGAAGGTATAAAATCTAATATTTCTTCAATAAGATCTCCATGTGGATCAACTACCCCTATTCCTTTTCCTGATCTGATGTCAGAAATAGCCATATTTTTTAATACATTACTTTTCCCCATGCCAGTTTTACCAATAAAATACATATGTTTACTTCGGTCTTCATTTTTTATTCCAAATTTTTGTTTTATATGTCTGAAGTTTGTTTCGGCAAATAGAGATAATTCATTTGGAGAAACTTTTCCTTCTATTGGTGAATTATCAGGTGGTTCTCCTTTTTTAGATCTTGTCCAGGCAATTGTAGGGGTTTCTACATTTATTGTTGGAAGGTGAAATATAGAGGCTAATTCATCTGTATTTAAAACAAAGCCTGGGTTGGAAAACAAACGTGATTTATATTGTTGAAGGAAATCTGCACCTGAATAGGTTTTATCTGATTTAAAACCATTAAGATTAGCTGTTGAAAATTGCTTAAATGTTCCAATGATGGATTGAAGATGAGGATTTACAACTTGCCCTTTTTTTGATATACAAGCTATTCTTATTTTTGTCTCAAAACCAATTCTGGCCACATTTTCTTCAATGGCCGTAAGTTGAGTCTCTTGAGAAGATGAAAGTTGAACTGGTGCAGGAGAATCTTCTTTTGGAGGTCCAGGTGCTATCAAAGAAGTAATTTCTCCAAGGATTTTACCCAAAAAACCAACAAAAGTTCCAATACCAAAAGCTTCTGGATTACCCCCAGCCTTAATTGTATCTATATAATTAAGGCCCTTTTTCTGCCATTCTTCTCCTGTGGGGCGAACGAGCATTTGAATCCAAATTTGTTCTTCATTTTCTTTTAATTTTCCCAAAACACTCGTGATACTTGCCAAAGGATCCACTTCAAAATCAAGAAAAGTTTTTATAGGAAAAAAGTCGGCTTTATTTAAAACAAGCTCTGTGCCTATAACTTGTTTTTTTTCTAAATCAATTTCAGTATAATCTTTTACTTGTTCGATTTCTACATCAGGATATTGGGCATATATTTGTCCTTCCACAAAATCTTTTAAATGTTCAGGAACCCAGATAAAAAATCCTATTCTTCCATTTGTAGAAGCAATTTCAAAACTTATATGTTCTTGTAATTCTCCTTTAAAAAATCTTTTTTTCGTTGGTTTATAAATTCCATGCAAGGAAGCAAACATCATTTCTGCTGCGACTGGACCTTTTTCATTTTCTTTTGGAACATAAATAGCCAAAAGGACATATTTTTGTTGACTAACCCAATTTAATTTTTTACGGCTTAAAAAAGATAAAAATAAAAGAATGATTCCTACAAACCATATACCCCAAAATAAAAATTTACCACTACTTGGTAATATTTGACTTAAAAATTTAAATATACTTTCCATTTATTCATTCACCTTTTAAATTATTATACCCCTATTTATGTTATTTTTAATTAATTATTAAGATTAAAGATCTTAAGTTTTTACTTAAGTTAATTTTTTTACAAATATAAAAAGTTCATCACATTTTATTTTTTATTTGACCCCTTTTTTAATGCATAAGTACTTTTTTTAACCCTTATAAATTGAGGTTTTTCTTGAAGATTTAAAACTATAGTATTAGAGTTAACTTGGCGTTTCTCCAGCACTTTCTTTATTATTTCATCTTTGGATAGTGGTTTACCTTCTTTTTTAAATATTTCTTCAATAACTTGAACTACTGTTCCTGGTTTAAGTCTCCATTCAGCAAGTCTATAAATTCCTCTACCCACTATAGCAAGTTTTTTGTCTTTTACTAATTCGTTATGTACAGCTTGTCTGTTTACGGGTTTTTTGTCAAAGTTTGCTTCAGTAATCATTTGAGCAATTGTTCTAAAATGAGTAGGTTTTTTATGTTTTCTAAGAACATAAAAAGCTTTGTCTTTTATGTTTCTTGGATTGATATTAGGCCAATATTTAAGTCCCCATCTGCCGTCATCAGTTTTCATAATATTTTCGCCAACTTCTAAACATGATAGGAGAAAATTATCTGATAACATAAGTTGATTTTTTTTGTAAAAATCTTGTATTTTAAATTTTTGCAAAATAAAACCATATTCTTGAACTTTTTTAGCTTCTTGTAATATTTTTTCAAAAGACTGTATAGTAGGTATAATCAATCTTTGTGGGTTTTCTATAATACTCCAGGATTTTTTCAATTTTTCTTCTTTTATTTTTATAAATTTATCTTCAATTTCCAAAATAAATCTTAAAGCATTTATATTTTCTTGAGTTTGTTTTACTGTATTTAAAATTTCTTTATTTATTCTTTCTTCAGTTAATACTCCCCCATCCTCTTTTATTGTATCTATAATCAAATTAATCCCTGGATTTATTATTTTTTTTAACGTAGGTAAATTTAATTTTTCGATTGTTGTTTTTTCTATCTGACGAATTCTTTCTCGAGAAACTGAATATTCTTTTCCAATCTGTTCCAATGTCTTTTTTTTCTCTCCTTGAAGACCAAAACGTTTTGTTATTACTTCTTTTTCTCTTGTTTTAAGTTTTTCAAGAATATCATATATTACCTTAGCTGGTTCAAAATCATGTAAGGCATTTTTATGGTTTATAGATATTATTTTGTCTAAGATTGAAGATTCTGTTTGTTTTTGTTCTTCATTATCCATTTTTTTCTCCATATATTTTGTCAATTTCTAATTTTTCTATTGTAATTATTTAATTAGTGCTTTTGTTCCGCTACAGTGTAATTATATAATATTCAAACTATTGCATAATTATAGCACAGAATGGAGAAAATGTCAAGTCTTTTATGTTTAGATTTGATTTATTGTTGTTATAAAAAAAGCTCAATATTTTATTGAGAATTATAATTGTTTTACAAAATTTACTGTTTTAAATTGTTTTATCCTTTAATAACACCGATGGGTTTAAGTTTAGCTATTTTTTTTGCTAAACCTGTTTTTTCTACAACTTCAACTACTCTGTTTATATCTTTGTAGGCTTCAGGAGCTTCTTCAGCCAGACCTGGTTTGTTTTTACTTTTTATTATAATTCCTTTTTCTCTCAAGTCTTTTTCTAATTTTTCTCCCCAAATTTTTCTTTTTGCCGCTTTACGACTTAATATTCGTCCTGCTCCATGGCATACAGATCCAAAGGTTACCTCCATTGCTTTTTCAGTACCTGTTAATATATAAGAAGCAGTGCCCATATCGCCAGGAATTAAAACAGGCTGACCATAAGGTTTATAATTTTCAGGTAACTCGTAATGATTTGGTCCAAAAGCTCGGGTAGCTCCTTTACGGTGTACACATACCTTATGGGTGGTTGTTGATTGTTGGTTGGTGTTTATTGGATGTTTTTCAATTTTTGCGATATTATGGGCTACATCATATAATAATTTTAATTGAAGATGTTTTATTTTCCCAGCTAAAGTTTTTTCCCAAATTTCTCTTACTAGATAAGTTAAGCATTGCCTATTTGCCCAGGCAAAATTGGCACCAGCTGTCATAGCTGAAAAATATTTTTGACCTTCAGGGGAATTAAATGGTGCACAGGAAAGTTCTGGATCAGGTAATTTTATTTTATATTTATCTAAAATATTATTCATGATTTTTACATAATCAGTGCAAATTTGATGTCCTAAACCTCTGGAACCTGAATGAATAAAGATAGTTATATAATCTTTTTTTAAATTAAATTTTTCAGCAATTTCTGGGTTGAAAATTTTTTCAACATACCCTATTTCTAAAAAATGATTTCCAGATCCCAATGTTCCCAGTTGATCGATACCTCTTTGTTTGGCTCTGTTGCTCACATTTTTTGGATTAGCCTCAATCATATTTCCCTGCTCTTCGGTATGAATTATATCTTCTTTTGATCCATAGCCGTTTTCTTGTGCCCATTTACTTCCATTTTTTAGAACCTTATCCATTTGAAAAAAGTCAATTTTAATATTACCCCCCTTCCCTACTCCTGAAGGAACATTATAAAATAACTCATTTAATAATTTTTCCAAATGAGGCTTTAATTCTTTGTAGGATACATCAGATGTTAAGACTCTAGTGCCGCAATTAATATCGTAACCAACTCCTCCTGGAGAGATAACACCATTGGGTAACTTTGTTGCTGCTACTCCCCCAATAGGAAAACCGTATCCTTCATGAATATCAGGCATAGCAAAAGCATATCCTATAATTCCCGGCAGACTAGTTACATTAATTAATTGTTGCAGTGATCTATCTTTCCAAATTGATTGCAAAAGTACATCATCTGCATAAATTCTGGCAGGAACACGCATATCTGATCTAAATTCTTTAGGAATTTCATACAAATATTCTTCAATTTTTTTTAAATCCTGTTTAAAAATCATATAATCCCCTATTTATATTCTATCAAATTAAAAAGAAAAAGCACAGCAGAGATCAGATTGTATAAAATCATGATATCTTAAATACTGTGCTTTTGTTTTCTTATTTTTGAGATTTAAATAAAAGAAGTAATTATATTTAATTGTTATATAAGTATTGTAGTTATAAAATTTCTGATTCTGTTTTTAAACTCAAATTAAATTGGTTAAATTTATCTTTTATTTCTTTTAATGATTTAGTCCCAAAATTTTTTATGTTTAGCAAATAGTTTTCAGTTTTTTCAATAAGTTCAGCTAAATTATTAATATTATGTTTTTTTAAACAATTATAACTTCTTACAGAAAAATCAAAATATTCAATGGGAACAGAAGATAAAGAGATAGATTTATTTTTTACTTTTTTTAAAATCTCTTGTTTTTTAATATAATCTTGATGTTTAAAATAAATCTTTCTAAGTTGATCTATATTATTGTTTATTATCTGACGGATTCTTTCTCCAACAATTCCATATTTTTTTCCTATTTCTTCTAGAATTAATGTTGAATTTTGACTATTTGAAGAAAAACGCAGCTCTAATATTTCTTGATCTCTAGAATTTAGATTTTCTAAAAGTTCTGGAGCATTATTTTTAATTTCCGTATATGTACTGAATTTTTCCCTATCATTTTTTCTAAGCCCAGGTGGTAATTTGGTATATTGTTCATATTTAACTTTCTCTTCTTTAATTTTTCTCTTCTTTTTTAAACTCTCAATTCTGATTTTTATACCCCTAGCTCTTATAGAAATGGCTTTAGAAGAAGTAGAATATTGAGGATTTAAATATTTTAATGTACCTAAAATAGCTATTTCAATATTTTGATATGCCATCCATTTTTCTTTACTAAGATCTATCATAGTTATTCTTTTTTCTCCATTAATACAGAGATACCTTTCTGTTATTTCTACTTCAGATAGATTATATTCTTTCATTTCCTGCCATTTCTTTTCGGCCTTAAGGGGTAAATTCAAAAATAATTCTCTCTTTTTTTCAAACTTTTTTTGATTCATTTGAAAAAATCCAATTTCTTTTCTATGTGTATGATGTCCTGTGATTATATTTATATTGTTTTTTTTGGACAATTGAAGATGTGATTTTCTTAAAATCCATTCATTTCCAGGAATGACCCTGATAGTTTGTAAATTAGGAAAAGACTCAATTGCTTGCTTAATTCTTTCTAAAGTGGGATAGCATACCATATGTAAAAATTTTGCATTTTTATTTACCTCATTAATTAATTGATTTTTTCCCCAGAAGCCATATTTTTCTAAGGTTATTCCTGGAGGTAATTTAGAAGGTATATGTGTTCTCTTTATACCTATTTTATAAGAGATTTCTGTATTTAGTTGATAAGTATTTGTGTGTTTTTTACCGATTTGGACAATTAGTCTTTTTCTTTCCAAAGATTTTATTATATTATACCAATCCCATCTATTTTTGAACTTTTTACCTAGTGTTTTTATTGCATATTTAACTACTAATTTTCTATCTTTTGTCTCTTGGGCTTGAGAAATAAGATATTTCCATGCGTCTTCTTGTCTTTCAGTCAAATAGATCACTAAATATCAACTCCTTTTCTGAAAAAATATTTAATTGTTCAGGTACTATTTAAACTATTGAAAAACAGTATATTTTAATTTAACATAATCAAATTAGAAAATCAAGTTTTAATAAAGAGAAAGCATAGCAGAGATCAGATTATTAAAAATCTTGATGTCTCAAACACTGTGTTTTTGTCTTCTTATTTTTGAGATTTAAATAAAAGAAGTAATTATATTGTAATTACTAAATATGCAGTATGTTCTAAATTTTCAAATTTCTTCTTCATATTGAATTTCACCTGAAATTATCATTTTTTTATCTTTAAGTTGTATATTGGTAATAAAGAAAATTTCATCTTCAGGTAATGATTTTTCTAATTCCTCTGTAATAGTCTCTTGTAATCTATTGATCAAGAAACTTGGAATTTTTATACTTCCAAAATAAATTTTTTGGATATTTATTTTAAGCTGTCCATTTTGTATCCAAGGAATAAAATCAACTCTGAATGCTATTTTTAAGGGTTTTTTTTGTACTTGTCCGAATAATTTTATTTCTTCAGAAGTAATCGCTATTTGAGGACTTTCAAGTTCAATTTTATTTTTAGGTTGATTATAAACAAGATAAGAAGTTAATTCATCTTGAGTTATTTCTATTTTGAAATTTTCTTCATCTAAAGGAAGATTTTCTAATTTGTCTTGTAAAGATTTAACTTTTTCTTCTGTTGGGATGATAACTTCTTCAGGTTTTGGTTCATGATATATCAAAGAAGAAATTATTGGTATTTTTATAATACCAATAGCATTTAGAAGTAAAATAATAATTAAAACAAAAAATATACACCCAGATCCACAAAATTTAAGACAGCAATATTTTTTGCGTTTTTTGTTGGGTGTTTTTCCTTTTTTTGTTTTTTCATTTTTTTCATTTTTTTGTTTTTTGTTAACTTCTTTATTTTTTTTATTTGAATTAATTGGC
>SDBS01000040.1_pt1 | contig 88879 bp, 75 predicted proteins | sample 2277091 | NCBI WGS metagenome assembly SDBS01 (sample SAMN10404972, study PRJNA504765) | marine sediment metagenome | isolation source: marine sediment core GS10_PC15, 163 cmbsf | place: Arctic Ocean: Southern Knipovich Ridge | collected 2010
GTAGAATTGACGCCAATAAAGGCCATGATTACTTACTGTATGCATTTGACATTGTGAGAAAGAAAATAAATGATGTTCATCTCATCATTGGCGGAGGTTCTCCAAAACCGAAAAAACTGGAGTTAGATGTTAAGGCAAACATGCGAAGAATTATCTCAGAATGCGGGATGGAAGACAGGGTTCATATAATCGGGTACGTTCCTGACAAACTCATGGCACCCTATTATCGGCAAGCGGAGATATTTGTGTTGCCTTCTAAGTTCGAGCCTTTCGGTATGACCGCTCTTGAAGCAATGGCATGTGGGACGCCTGTTATTGCCTCAAATCTTGGAGGAATTAAGGAAAACTATACATCAGGAAAGGATGGAATACTTGTTGACCCTTCAAATAGAGAAGATTTGTCAAAAGCAATAATTGAGCTACTTGAAAACCAGGAACTTGCTGAAAGGATTGGCAAAGCAGGTCACCAGACCGCGAAAGAAAAGTTTAGCTGGGAGGCTATTGCTAAAAGGTCCTTAAAGTTCTACGAAAAATACCTCAATTGCTTTTAATTTCTATTTTCGTAATTCTTTGTTTACGATTTGATAAAGCACAATCCCAACCGTTGTAGCAACATTTAATGAGTTTTTAAATCCTGTCATAGGTATCTCAACGATTTCATCCGATGCTTCAAGTACTCTTTTAGAGACCCCCTCAGCTTCATTTCCAAAAACGAGAACGCATGGATAAGCAAGTTTAACATCCTCCAAGCATTTGCTTTTATCGGTTCTTTCAAAACTGTAAATCTTGACTCCCTTTCCTTTGAGAGAAAGAACTGCATCAATACTTTCTCTTTCATATTCCCAGGGGACATATAATTCAGACGACATAGCTGTCTTTTTCAGTTTTCTATTCGGTGGATGAGCAGTAATACCACACAACACCAGTTTCTCAACAAGAAATGCATCACAGGTTCTGAATATCGCACCTACATTGTATGCACTTCGTAGATTATCAAGAATAACATAAATAGGTTTTCTCTTCCTCTTCAATAACTCTTCAGGAGAAATAGAACGGTCTTTCTTAAGAATCTTAATCATATCCAACTGTCACCTTTCTCTCTTCTTTGTTTTCCATATTTTTCATAACATCAACCACAGAGACACAGAGAAACAAATAATGGGTAATCCCATTCCTACAACCAAGTCATTTTCGACACAGATCACACCCCGATGAATAGCTCCGCTTCTACGGGGCAGGCAGATAATCACTAATAAGGATTCTATCTTAATTGACCAACCTCATGCTTAAAGTAATAAGCCAAGAGGGCAACTCTCACAATCATATTCCTTAGCTTTACATTTGTCCTTCGCAAGTCTTACAATTAATGCGTGGTACTCATTAAAAAGACTTGCATCCCTTTTTAGATTATTTTCAAATACCAGCTGAATTTCACTGTACGTTGCTTCCCCACTGATAATGTTATGCCTTGAGAAAACCCTTCTCGTATACGCATCTACAACAAACACTGGTTTTTCAAGTGCATATAGAAGAATTGAATCACATGTTTCAGGTCCGATACCTTTAATCGCAAGTATTTTCTCTCTCAAAAATGAAGTTTCTTCCTTCTGCATCTTCCTTATATTTCCCTTGTATTCTTTCAAGAAGTATCTAACAAATGTTCTAATTCTCTCTGCTTTTATATTAAAAAAACCTGCTGGTCGTATTAGTTTTCGGAACCTTTGAATTGACATCTTGTTAATTCCCTGAGGAGTAAGTAAACCTCTCTCTTTCAGATTATTAATTGCCAATTCTACGTTTCTCCAGCTTGTATTCTGGGTAAGAATTGCACCTATCATTATCTCAAAAGGTATTTCACCTGGCCACCAGTGCTGAGGGCCATAATATTTAAAAAGGGTTTTATAAATCCTAAGAAAAATGTACTTTTTCTTTTTATTGGAAAGGAGGGACACCTCTATCTGGGACCTACTTATCCTTTTTCTCTTCTTTTTCTTCTATTTTTTTCTTATCATCCTCATCAGGAGCAATACCCTCTTTGAACTCTTTCACTCCCTTTCCCATAGCTTTCATAATAGAGGGTATTCTGCTTGCTCCAAAAAGGACAATAATTATAAGAAGGATTAATAGAATTTCTTGCCATCCAAAATGACCAAACATCTTTTCTCCTATGATTTTATTTTCTAAGCTTCAGTAATTTCTTTGATACTACAATCTCAATTTCTTCCCCACTCAGTTTATCCTTTGTTCTTGCTGACAATCTGATAAAATAGTAACCTACTGCAGTTTCGTCACCATGCTCATCCTTTCCATCCCAAACAACATAATAATTGCCTTCATTAAGGGAAGAACGTAAAAGGTATCTTACTGTCCTTCCAGATAAATCTATTAATGTTAGAATTACTTCACTGGCTGAAAGGAGACTGAAAGGTATAGTAGATTCAGTAAGAAATGGATTCGGATAGGGGTCGGATAATCTAACTAATTCTATTTCTTTTATTGAAGGAGGTTGACTGGAAAACGTTTCTGCAGTTTCTTCTGAGAGCCAGCCTAGGCTTTCACGCAACAAATCTATTCGTACTGATAAAGGAGAAATCTCACTAATGTTAAAACTTAAATAGATAACCCTGTAGTCATCCTTTTCTACATTTAATCCAAAATAATAAGTTGAATCAATACTCACAGTGCTGTCTCCCATTTCTTGCAGTGAAATAATAGGTAGGGCGGGTTGGATGGGTTCAATGATCTCAGCAAATGAAACGAACCCGTTCGAATCTGGAAGTGGTAAAGACAGATTGAAGGAATCAGTAATAAGTTCAGTGTAAGGATTGGAAAAAGATAGAGTATGAATCGGATCACCCGAAGAGAATCTTCTTACAAATCTTGAGCAGAGGATATCTTCATAAAACACAGAATCTACTTTATTACCATAAGCCTTAGTATAACTACCAAGGTATGAAGTCGCAAGAAATAGGTTACCGCCTTTTCTAAGGAAATCTTCAATTAAGTGTTTTCCTTTTGTTGAATACTTTATGGTTCCCCCAAGCCTTGTTGCCCAGATCATAACAGCTTTTCTCATTCCCCATAATGAAATTTCATTAGAATCCGGATAACCTCTAAACCATATATCCCAATTATCATATTCAAGATTAAGTGAATCCATTAGTTCCTCTATTGCATCAACAGCCTTATTTTCAGGGCCATCAGAATAGGGATCACCAACAATGAGGAATGGGTGTGTGTGTGAAAAACTCTTTGTTGTGAATCCTGTCGTTCTTTCAATTTCATACGAGTAGTTGATAAATGAATCTTCCAAAATTAAGTCGATTGTATAATCCTTGAAACTCGTAGGACTCCACCAACTATTAGCAAATAAGCCATCTCCTTCTTCCACATCAAGATGTTTACCATCATCAAAAAGTTCTACTGTATCAATAACTTCTCCTTCACTATCATTTATTTCGGCAAAAACTCCACTATATCCAGATAGACAACCATCTGTTGCTCTGGTATCAACTTTTATCTGCAATTTACTATTGGTTTTATTAACCTTCTTATCGAGAAAGCAGGAATCAACGGTACCTATGGTGTGAATATAGAAAGATAGACTATCAAGGATTGTATCCTTCCTATAAACAAGCATAAATGGAATAAGGGTATCTGTTGGGCAGTTCTGTTTAATCAATAGGGTTGGCTCAAATGGTGAATTTATCAGAATATCAGCATTTTTCCTGAAGAATTTTGTATTATGGTTCTGAATACTTACCAATACAGTATCGCAGATAATATGCGATTCCTCCGGGATAAAATCCATCATTAGTGTAATACTGAGAGCAACTTTTTCTCCGGGTGAAGCAAAACCATCAGGTGTATCGCCCGGAAATGTATCTTTTATCTTCAAGGAGACTATTTCATTCGAAGCTACATAGGAACTTAATAGAAACAATACCCCACAAACAAGAATAAGGACTAATGTCCATCCAGCTATCTTCTTTCTCATTTTCAAAATACTATCTTAAAACATTATGCTTGTCAAGGAAAAAATCAAATGAATTTTTCTTGACTTTCCACAAAAAAGAAGTAAAATGGACTATACTTATAAATAAAAAAATAAATGATGACATGATGAATTAAAACAAAGATGACACAGAAACCTGTGGATGTTGAATCCTTACTCATATGCCCTCGATGTTCACATAGTATCACAAGAAAACAGAATTGTTTCTCTTGCACAAACTGCAACTCTTCATTTCCTATTGTTAACGACATCCCCTTACTAATAAAATCCTTTGATAAACATAAGGAAAGAGAAGCAGACTATCATTCCTCAGTGAGTAGAATCTATAGGAAATTACACCAATTGGAGAGTTATCGGAATATCTACTTCCATCAGCAGTCACTGAAACCCATTCTGGGACTTGCTCAACACTCCACAGTCCTTGAATTAGGGTGTGGAACGGGCTACGATGCCACTTTCTTATTAAAAAAGGGGTTAATAGTTGTTGAAACAGATATTTCTGCTGGACAGGTTCATGAGGCAAAAAAAGGACTCATAAAAAAAGGATTGCTGAAAAATGCTCACTTTTATTCTACTGATGCTGAAAATATTCCGTTTGCTGATGAATCTTTTAACGCCACGTTTATCACTGCAACACTCCATCATCTTGAGCATCCAGTTAAAGCTCTCTCTGAAATGAGAAGATGTACAGAAAAAGGTGGAATTATTGTAATAGCTATGGAGCCTAACCGTTACGAATGGATACTTGTTATTGGGTTTGGATTTTCAATAATGAAGAAGATTTTGCTCACTGTACTTGGAAAAAGGTTCGCAAAGAAGCTAAAAGCGAGAACTAAAGACTGGAGAGAGCCAAATATAGAGAAAACCTTTTCAAAGAAGGAAATCCTTACTTTGGTAAGAAAGGCTGGTCTTAACCCGCAAAAAATAAAAGGTATTTGGTTTACATGTGGATTTATTCACTGGATCATTACTCTTTTGAATAAAACAACAAAGAAGACCTGGTACTTGAACAAAGATATTGAAGAGTTCCTCGTCTTATTTGACGATTTAATCGCTAGAGTTCCTCTCATCAATCACTTTGCCTGTAACTGGACTCTATTTTGCAAGCGTGATTAATTTGTTATAATTCCAATTTGTTTTTCTCTGTGCTCTCTGTGTCTCTGTGGTAAACTTTTCTGCTTGACAATCCCCTCTTATGTGTTAATAAGATGTTATGGAAACAAGAAGAATAAAGGGAACTAAAGACATCCTGCCTGAAGAAACAGAGATATTCTTAGCTGCTGAGAAGGAACTGAGAGAAACAATGTCAAAATACGGATACAGGGAAATTAGAACTCCTGTCTTTGAATATACCGAACTTTTCATAAAGGGAACAGGAGAAACAACCGATATCGTTAATAAGGAGATGTATACTTTTGAAGATAGAGGAGGAAGAAGTATCTCACTTCGTCCTGAAGGAACCCCTTCTATTGTAAGAGCTTACCTTGAAAATAATCTAAATAAAAAAAGAAGTTTCCAGAAGTTGTTCTATTATGGCAGAATGTTTAGATACGAGAAACCACAAGCAGGTAGATTTCGTGAGTTCCGACAATTCGGAATTGAATCAGTTGGAAGTTCATCTCCTCAAGTAGATGTAGAGACTATAATTCTTGGGTTGGAAGTCTTATCAAACATAGGTCTGAAAAAAGTAGAACTCCAATTGAATAGTGTTGGGTGTGAGAATTGCAGACCTTCCTACAAAAAATCACTGAAAAATTTCCTTGAACCAAAACTTAATAATCTATGTGATGACTGCAGGAGAAGATTTGAAACAAACATTCTCAGAATTCTTGATTGCAAAAAAACAAACTGCAGGAAGGTATTAAAGAATGCTCCAACATATATACAACATCTTTGTAATGAATGTGAAAAGCATTTCTCAGAAGTTCAGTATTTGCTACAAAAAACCAATGTCGATTTCACCTTAAATCCTCATCTTGTTAGAGGGCTTGACTATTATACAAAAACAGTATACGAATTCATATCTCAGGTTCTTGGTGCTCAGGACGCGGTTGGTGGTGGTGGGAGGTATGACAAAATGGTTGAGTTATTTGGTGGGCCTCAGATACCAGCAATTGGTTTTGCCTGTGGAATGGATAGGATTCTTCTTGCTATTGAAAAAGAAGGAGAAGTAAAAAGAATAAAGCAAAAGCTTGATTGTTATATTGTAACAATAGACAAGGAGACTGATGAAGAAGGCTTTCTGCTATTGAACAAACTGAGAAAGAAAGGAATTCCAAGCGAGAAAGATTTCCTAAACAGAAGCATAAAGGCACAAATGAAGGATGCTGATAGGCTTGGAGCAAAGTGTTCAATCATAATTGGAACAGAAGAACTTAGTAAGAATGAAGTAACACTAAGAAAAATGTCGGACGGTTCTCAATGGAGGATAAGACTATCCGTTGATGAGATAATTGCGGAACTTAACAATATCCAAAAATGAATAGTTGAGAAAAAATGAAACCAGAGAAACTTGAAACTTCCTTAAGAACTCATACTTGTGGTGAGCTCGATAAGAGCAATGAAGGTAAAAGTGTCACTCTCATTGGATGGGTCAATAGAAAGAGAGACCATGGTGGCTTAAGCTTCGTTGACCTGAGAGACAGATATGGAATCACCCAGATAGTGATTCATCCAGAACAAAAGAAGGCAAAAGAGATTATTCCTGAATTGAAACAGGAATATGTTATAAATGTGTCTGGAATAGTCAGAAAGAGACCTCCTGAGATGGTAAACCCAGAATTATCAACAGGAGAGATTGAAGTTCTCGCGAATGAAATCAACATTATTAATCCTTCCCTTACCCCACCTTTTGTAATTGAAGAGGATGTAAAGGCACTGGAAGAGCTTAAACTGAAATACAGATACCTCGATTTGAGAAGGAGAAAGATGCTTAAACATTTCATTACGAGACATTCCATTATACAGTCTTTAAGAAGTTTTTTATCAAGAAGAGGTTTCCTTGAAATCGACACTCCTATCCTTGCAAAATCTACACCTGAAGGAGCAAGAGATTTTTTAGTTCCATCAAGATTGGAGAAGGGAAAATTCTATGCCCTTGCTCAATCACCACAACTCTACAAACAGATTTTGATGGTTGCTGGATTTGATAGATACTATCAATTTGCAAAGTGTTTAAGAGATGAAGATTTAAGAGGTAATAGACAACCAGAGCATTCACAGATAGATATAGAGATGTCCTTTGTTAATGAAGAAGACATATACTCATTAACTGAAGAAATGTTTAAACAGCTCTTCTCAGATGTACTTGGAATCGAAATACCTATCCCTTTCCAGAGAATTGAATACTTCGATGCTATTGAGAAATTTGGAACAGATAAACCAGATATAAGGATCCCTTTCGAAATATCAGATTTCACAACTATTGCCAAAACAGGGAACTTCAAGATTTTTAACAACACCGATTGCATAAAGGGTATCATAACAAAGGAAAGTTTCTCAAGAAAAGGAATTGACAAATTAGAAGAAATCGTGAAAAAAGCAGGTGCACCAGGGCTCCTGTGGCTTGAGAAGAGAGATGAATATAAAGGTCCATTCGTTAAGTATTTCAAGAATCTTGATGTTTTTGGATTAAAAGATGGTGAAATGCTTTTTCTCATTGCTGGGGAACACAAGATTGTCTCATCTTCACTCTGCGAACTGCGCAAGGAACTTGGTAAAGAATATATTAAAGAAAATGACTTTCAGTTCACCTGGGTTACAAACTTCCCCCTATTCGAACTCAACGAAGAAGAGAAAAGCTGGGAACCATGCCATCATATCTTTACAATGCCTCTTGAGGAGGATATTGATAAACTGGACACCGAACCTGGCAAAGTAAGAGGTAAACAGTACGATCTGGTTATTAATGGTGAGGAGATCGCATCGGGCAGCATCAGAAACCACAATCCAGAAATGCAGAAGAAATTATTGAGTATTATAGGGTTGAAAGATAAAGAAATTGAGGAGAGATTTGGTTTTCTTCTGAATGCATTAAAATACGGTGCTCCACCGCATGGTGGTATAGCACCTGGAATTGACAGACTCTGTATGGTCATTGAAGGTCTTGATACAATAAGGGATGTTATTGCTTTCCCCAAGACACTAACAGGAAAGGGCTTGCTTGAAGGAACTCCTTCCACCATAGATAAACATCATCTTGATGAATTACATCTTAAGATAAAGAAAGAAAATAAGGAGTGAAGCGTAGAGAGAATATTGGGATTAAAGATGTAAGATATAAGATGGAAGTTGAACCTTAGACTTAAGACATGAGACAGAAGGCAGATAACAGAGGACAGAGGACGGAAGTCACATTATCAGAACAGAAGGTGGCGGGTAGCCGCAGGCTTTAGCCTGCGCAACTGTGAGATAGGGGACGGAAAACAGAAGACAGAAAAACAGTAGGTAGAAAGAAATATGTAGAAGAATAAAGCTAACAAATCGAAAACCCAAATGCATAGTAAATTCCAAATAACTAATAATCAATAATTAATAACGAAAATAATGTCTATCTTTGAATATCTGCGTAAATCTACGTTTTACCAAACTGTCACTGAGAGATGAAAAAACGGCTTGAAATAGTAAGAACTTTTCCTGATTCTATCCTGAGAACTAAAACAAATAGTGTTAAAGAAATTTCAGAGAGTGTGATTAGAACATTGGAGCAAATGATAAAAGTAGTCAGGATGGCAGATGCAGCAGGACTTGCTGCAAATCAGATAGGAATAAGTAGCAGCCTTGCAGTTGTTCTCCTAAAGAATGATGAGTTTCTAAAATTAATTAATCCAGTTAGGGTAGAGAAACAAGGAGAAGAAATTGATGAAGAAGGCTGTTTAAGTATCCCTGATGTCATACTAAATCTCCCAAGAGCAAAAAAGATTATAATAGAATATCTTGATATAAATGGTAGTAAGAAAACTTTTGAAACTTCCGGATTCACTGCAAGGGTTATGCAGCACGAGATCGATCATCTCAACGGCACATTAATTATAGATAGACTAAAACCACAAGAAAGACTGAAATTCCTGAGAGAATATAAGCAATAATCGTAAGAACAGCAGAAAATTCATCCCTTAAATGTAACATTGCTGATTTAATATATGCATTTACTGAATGATTAATGACAAAGAAACGCTTACTTTATGCATTTCTCATCATATTTTCTCTTCTTCTTTGTGTTCTCTTTATAAAGCATAAGCTTGATTCTCAGAAGAGAATAATAAAAGAGGAGATTCTATTCACAAAAAATGCTATTGAGAACAAAGATGTAAATGGAGCAGTACGATACATATCACCTAATTTCAGTTACAATGGTCAGAATAGTGAAACAATTGCTCAAACCTTGACCTCCTTCTTTGAAGAATTTGAGAAAATTACAATTAATCTCAGTAAAATAAAGATGAGAATTGTAGAGGATACTGCAAGGGTTAGCCTCAGAATTATCGTTTTAGGAACCTATGAAGGAATGACAGGTCTTGTTCTTGGGGAAATCGGGAATCCAGCAAAGGTAGAGTGTACATTCACCAAGAATGAAGTTTGGCTTCTCAGTAATATCTCTATAAACGAAGAGAAGTACTGATACTTCAGCCCATATTTTCCGATACCCCGTTTAGAAAATTCATTTTCTAACGGGGTTTATCCTTCTCCTTTTCGCTCTTCGCCCTACGCCCTACGCTATCCTCTCCCTACTCCCTACTCCTTACTCTCTTTCACAATCGTCCTTCGTCTATCGTCCATCGTCCCTCATCTGTCTTCTGTTATCCGACTTCTGTCCTCTGTCTTCTGCCATCTGTCAGCTGTCCACCGTCCGCAGTCTTCGGTCGTCGTTCAACTTTTCACTTGACTTTCCTTCTTCAACCACGTATAATGTGCAAAATTTTGTTAAAATGAATAGAAAAAAGGTATATACAGAAGAGGATTTGACAGATTTCGACTGCTTAAAAAAGCTTGGAAAACCAGGAGAATACCCGTATACAAGAGGTGTTTATCCAACAATGTATACTGAAAGACTCTGGACAATGCGACAGTATGCAGGGTTTGGAACTGCGAGTGAAACGAATAAAAGATTCCATTATCTCCTAAATGAAGGACAGACAGGACTATCCGTTGCTTTTGATCTACCAACACAGCTCGGTTATGATTCTGACGATCCACAAGCTTCAGGGGAAATTGGACAAGTTGGTGTTGCAGTCAGCGCAGTCCCTGATATGATTGAAATCTTCAATGGTATCCCACTTGACAAGGTTTCTACATCAATGACAATAAATGCAACAGCACCTTATATATTTGCAATGTATATACTTGCAGCTGAAAAAACCGGAATTAAAGAGAAAGTTCTTAAAGGAACTGTTCAGAATGACCCTTTGAAGGAGTTCCTCGCAAGAGGAAACTATATTTTCCCTGTTGAACCATCAGTTAAACTCGCTATTGATATTTGGGAATACTGCATTAAGAATGTTCCGAGCTGGAACTTTGTATCTGTATCAGGATACCATATCAGGGAAGCAGGAGCAAAAGCATCAGAGGAACTAGCGCTCACATTCAGCGATGCATTTACATATGTTGAAGAAGCAATAAAAAGGGGATTGGATGTCGATGATTTTGCTCCTCGAATTTCTTTCTTCTTCGGCGCTCATAATAATTTCATGGAAGAGATTGCAAAATTCAGAGCAGCAAGAAGAATATGGGCAAGAATAATGAAAGAAAAGTTTAATGCTAAAAATGCCAAATCCCAGAAACTCAGATTCCACACTCAAACCTGTGGCTCAACTCTTACAGCTCAGGAACCTGAGAATAACATCGTCAGGGTTGCTCTTCAAGCTCTCTCTTCCATCCTTGGAGGAACACAGAGTCTCCACACAAACTCTTTTGATGAAGCCCTGAGTTTACCCTCAGAAAAGGCAGTAAAAACTGCATTAAGGACACAACAGATTATAGCCTATGAAAGCGAAATTGCAGAGACAATTGACCCACTTGGCGGTTCATACTGTATAGAAAAACTAACTGATGAAGTAGAAGAGGAAACAGAAGTTCTCCTTAAGAAGATTGTGGAAAAAGGTGGCGCTATTGAATGTATAAAAAGCGGTTTTTCAAAGAATATCATCGAGGAAAGCGCATACCAATATCAAACTGGAATTGAGAAAAACAAGAAGAAGATTCTCGGAGTCAATTTCCCGAAAATGAAGAATACAGAACCCCCAACCTTCCAACCTTCAAGGGACCTAGAAAATAAGAGAACTGCTCTTCTACAGCAATTTAGGAAAAAGAGAGATAAAAAGAAATTAACCTCTTCATTGAATATGTTAAGAGAAAAAGCAAAGGGAAACGAAAACCTTATGCCATATTTTATTGAGGCAGTGAGAAACAACGTTACTCTGGGTGAAGTTACTAAAATCTTAGTGAAGGAGTATGGAACATATGATTGAAGGCATTGACCATATTGCAATTGCAGTTCAATCCATTGAGAAGAGTGCCAAGCTTTTTGAGATATATTTCGGGTTAAGTGTTGATCATAAAGAGAAGATCGAGAAACAAGGAATCAGGCTTGGTGTAATCGATATTGGAGGAATAAAGATCGAGCTTATCGAACCCCTTACAAGGAATTCACCTGTTGCAAACTTCATCATGAAAAGGGGTGAAGGCATCCATCATATTGCATTTAAGGTAAAAAAGATTGAAAAGGTTCTGAATGAACTACGAAAAAAGGGAGTAAAAGTAGTCGATAGAGAACCACGGAAAGGAATGAAAGGTAAGAAAACAGCTTTTATATCTCCCGGAAATGTTGCAGGCACGCTCATTGAACTGTGTGAATAACACGGAAAAAAACCACAGAGACACATAGGCACAGAGAACTTTGTAATTTAACAAGAAACAAAGTCTTATCCATGAGAATCTGCGACTACAGGTTTTCTGTTCACTCAGTATCTATGTCCCTTTTTTAACAAATTGGAGGATTTATGAAAATCGATACCAAGTTAATTCATGGAAAAGGAATAACTGTTGATCCTATTTCGAGAGCGATTGTAACTCCTATCCATATGGCAGCGGTTTTTAGTTTTAAATCGGCTGAACACGGGGCAAGGCTTTTCACAGGTGATGAAGAAGGATATATCTACACAAGACTTTCAAATCCAACACTTAAGGTCCTTGAGGAGAAAATGGCACTCCTTGAAGGAGGTGAAGCTGCGGCCTCTTTTGCCTCCGGAATGGCTGCTATAAGCACAACTATACTTGCTCTTTGCAACAATGGAGATAACATAATTGTTTCTGCTCCCATATATGGCGGTACCTTTGCCCTTCTCTCAAATCTCATTCCGAAATGGGGTATTGAGGTACGCTGGGCAAAGGCATCTGAATTCGTAAAAGAAATAGAAGAGAAGCATTTAATCGATGAGAAAACGAAACTCGTGCTTATAGAAACCCCTGCAAACCCGACCCTTGATATTGTTGATTTACAGGACACCGCAAAACTTGGTTTAAAAAACAATATTCCCGTTGCTGTCGATTCAACATTTGCAACCTTCTATTTTCAAAAACCGCTTGAACTTGGAATAGATATTGTTATTTACAGTACAACAAAATACATAGGCGGACACAGTGATGCTATCGGAGGTGTTGTTATCTCAAATAAGCAACTCATTGAGAAGATAAAGGATGAAACACTCGTTGATTTGGGAGGTGTGATGTCACCCTTTAACGCTTTTCTGTTCTTAAGGGGAATAGAAACACTTGGTGTAAGAATGGACAGACACGAAAAAAATGCTAAAAAGATCGCACAATACCTCGAAGAACACCCCAAGATTGAAACCGTATATTATCCATTTCTCGAATCACACCCACAGTATAAACTTGCAAAAAAACAGATGTCAGGAGGTTCTGGTCTCATTGCATTTATTATAAAGGGAGGAAGGGAGAAAGGAAAGGAATTTCTAAATAATCTCAAACTTATGGTTGTTGCTGTAAGTCTCGGTTCAGTCAATACATTAATTGAACATCCAGCATCGATGACCCATTCCACATATTCTCCTGAGGAATTAAAAAAAGCAGGTATACCTGAAGGTCTTATAAGATTGTCAGTAGGGATTGAGGACGTTGAAGATCTTATTGAAGATGTGGATCAGGCTCTAAACAAAACCTTTAAGTGATACTAAGATGACTAAATTCCCAATTCCTAATTCTAAATTCCAAATTAATTATTGACCTAATGAATAATAATCCAGAGGGTTTGGGGCTTATTCAGGTTTTTACAGGGGATGGTAAAGGGAAAACCACTGCCGCCCTTGGAGAAGCTCTGAGAGCCTGCGGACATAACTACAGGGTTCTTGTCATTCAATTTATGAAGGGTGATATAAAATATGGAGAGGTAAATATTGCTCCAAAGGTTCCGAATCTTGAATTAAAGCAGTTTGGACTCCCCACCTTTGTGAAGAAGGGTGAGCCATCAACTGAGGATTTGAAACTTGCAAAACAAGGTTTCGAATTTGCAAAATCAGTAATAAAGAATAAAAAATATGACATGGTTGTTCTCGACGAGATTAATGTGGCTATAGATTACGGACTTCTCAAACTTGAGGACGTATTGAAGCTTTTGAAAGAGAGACCACCAGGTGTTGAGATTATACTAACAGGGAGATATGCACCAAAGGAAATTATTGAAATTGCGGATCTTGTTAGCAACATAGAAGAAATTAAACACCCTTACCAGAAAGGCATCCTTGCAAGGAAAGGTGTGGAATGGTAAATTCCTCTTTAGAGAAATTCTTTTCAGGGGATAGGGTTGGCCTTGCAAAACTCATCACACTCATTGAGAATGATGACCCATCGGCAGATGAAATAATACATAGAATATACCCGAAAATGAAGAACACCTGCAGGATTGGCGTTACAGGACCACCGGGAATTGGAAAGAGTACACTTCTTGAGAAAGTTATTGTGGAACTAAGAAAGAAAAATGAAACTGTTGCGGTGGTAGGTGTAGATCCGACAAGTCCATTTACAGGTGGAGCAATACTTGGTGATAGAATAAGGATGTCAAAGGTTTATCTTGACGATGGAGTTTTTATAAGGAGTATGGCATCAAGAGGCAGCCTGGGAGGAATTGCGGATAAAACAAAATCAGTATGTGACCTCTTTGATGCCTTTGGCTTTGATTTCATTTTTATTGAAACGGTTGGTGTGGGACAGGTAGAGATTGACATAATGGATGCATCACATTTTACAGTAGTCGTTCTTGCACCTGGAGCAGGCGATGGCGTCCAGACACTTAAAGCAGGACTTATGGAGATAGGTGATATCTTTGTCGTTAATAAAGGAGACCGAGACGGAGCAGATGAGCTCGTTAATCTTTTAAGATATACCCTGGAACTCAAGCAGGAAAAGTCTCTGCAAGAACCTCTTGTCTTAAAAACAACAGCAACAAATGCTGAGGGAGTTGGGGAACTTGTTTATGCTATCACCAATTACTGTTCGTCACTAAGAGAGTCTGGAAGATTTGATAACAAAAAGAAAAGCTGGATAAGGAAAGAAATCTCAGGACTTGTCGAGAGAGAGATACTCGAAAGTTTCTGGAAAGACAACAATAAAAAAACCATACTGGAGAACTGTGTAAGGGATGTTATTGATGGGAAAATTACTCCTTTTGAGGCACAAAAAATTCTTTTAGAAAAAATGAATGGAACCACAGAGACCACAGAGAAATAATTAAGATGTGAAGTAATTTTATAACTAATGCAACGAATAGAATCAAATAGAACATTAAGACAATCTTTTATCCTTTATCCTTTGCGTCCATCGTCCGTCGTCCCTCGTCCCTCATCTGTCATCTGTCTTCTGTCTTCTGTTGTCCGACTTCTGTCCTCTGCCTTCTGTCTACTGTCTTCTACCTACTCCCTACTCCTTATTCTATTGTTGGTAATCTCCTGTGGTCCACGTTATTCTACCATCTCTCATACTTCCTCCCCATATTTTCATAAGATTGATGAAATCCTTACCGATACACTTTTAAACAAAGGAGAAGTAGGCATCAGGGTTATCTCCGCTGCAACTGGTAAAGTACTTTTCGACAGAAACAGTGAAAAATTCTTCCCACCAGCATCCAATATGAAACTTCTCACAACTGCCGGTGCACTCTTTGTACTCAAACCTGAGTTCAGGTTCAGAACATTAATTCTAACAGATGGTGAAATAATCGGAGATACACTTAAAGGAGACATATTAATAAAGGGTGAAGGTGACCCTTCTCTTAATGATGAAAAACTTTCAAAGATCGCAAGACAACTAAAAATAAAGGGCATCAGCTGTATTAAAGGTGATATACTGTTTGATGACTCATACTTCGATACGATCCCATTTGGAAAGGGTTGGATGTGGGATGACCTTAATTATGAATTCAGTGCACCCATAAGTGCACTCTCAGTTAATGGAAATACTTGCAAAATATATGTGCAACCAGGAGAAAAACCAGGTGACCAACTTATTATCAACATCGTACCAAAAACAGAATTCATATCCATAAGAAATCTAGCTTCAACAGGAGATAAGACCATTCTCTCAGCGACCAGGGTATTTGAAGATGACAAGAACATAATTGTTGTCAAAGGATCTCTACCTGTAGATGATGAAACAAAGGTGATTATCCGTACAATTGAAAAACCCTCTCTGTTTACTACATCCCTTTTTCAGGATAAACTAAAAGAGAATGGAATAAAGATAACAGGAAAGACAAAGAGAGGATCTTCTTCCCAGTTCCAGGATACACTTTTTTCCCACTTGTCAGAACCACTGATTAAAATCCTTTATGATATGGATAAGAAGAGCTCCAATTTCATAGCTGAACATATCCTCAAAACCCTTGGAGCAGAAGTATTTAGTCCCCCTGGCACTGCTGAAAAAGGGATAAAAGCAATAGAAACATCATTTAAGCAAAGAGGCATAATGGAATCCATCCTAATGCAAAAAGATGGATCAGGACTTTCACGGTACAACCTTGTCTCTCCTCAACAGATTACAGAACTTCTTATGTACCTTTACCATAACTTTGAAAATGCACCTGAATTCCTTATGGCTCTCCCTTCAGCAGGTGTTGATGGAACACTTAAAAATAGGATGAAGGATCAAGGTCTGCAAAGAAAGGTCAGAGCAAAGACAGGCACAATGAGTGGAGTATCCACACTATCGGGTTACTGTGTAACCAACTCAGGCAGAGTTCTCATCTTTTCAATAATGATGAAAGATTACATAGCACCTGTATCCCATGTTAGAGAAATCCAGGACAAAATACTAAAAACACTTATTGAATATTAGAAAAACTGATAATTTCCCACCTAAACTTTTACTTTAATCTTTCCTGACTATATCAATAATATAATTATATTTAGGTATATCTTGTTTTTCCGACCCCTTGGCTCCTTCTAGCATCAAGGATCTAGTATCGGGTTTCTCTCCCTTCATCTATGTCGCAGTTTCGCAGGTTAAAGAGACTGTGCCAAATTATAAATTTTCATATGGTAGCCGCAACCTTTAGGTTGCGCAATTTATTGTATAATAGAGGATTGGCTTCGCAGGCTAAAGCCTGCGCCTACCTACTCCATACTCCTTACTGTCTTACTTCTGTCCTCTGTCTTTCTCAGCGGTCTGCCGTCTTCGGTCTGTGGTCTTACTTTATCCTTTATCCTTTAACCTTTATCCTTGGTAGTATCCTCTGACTTCCGTTGTCTGTCTGCTGTCGTCGGTCAGCTGTCTACTTGAAAAGATCCCGCAGGTCGCCTTTTCTCACAGTAAACTTAATCTTATCCAGGTATTCAATAAATGGGATTGCATATTTTCTTGTTGTCTTTAGTATTTTCTTGATTTCACCTGCGGATAAAGGACCCCTCTTTTTAATAGCATCACTGATAAGTGTTTTACCCTGTTCAACTGCCTTCCTATGGAAATATATATTCTTCTTTATCTTAACAACCTCTCCCCCATCCAGAAGATTCCTGATAAGGTCGTCCTCTTCTATTTTCTCAGGATTGAAAAGGTTTTTCTTCAGAGAAGATACAATCTGCTTTTTCCTGTCACTAGTTTCATCATCAAGTTGCGGAGAAAAGTCTGAACCTATTATATAGTTCTTCTCTGCCTTTACCTCTTCTATGGAGGAAAGCAAAAGGTCAAAGGTGTTTCTCTCTATTCCCAGAGCACCCCTTAAACCTTCTTTATCTATACCCTTTTTTAGAGGGTTATTCCTGTGAAATTTATTAACTCTTTCTATAATATCCTTCTTAGCTGACTTGAGTCCATTTGTTGAAAATATCATATCACCAATGATAACGATCCTTCCATCTCGGAGCAAATTATCAACGACAATATTGAATTCATTATGGGGCACCTGCATTTTCTCCCTCATCTTTTCCTTTGTAAGATGGCTTTCATGTAAAAATGATATGAGTGTATCTTCCTCTGTTGCATTTACAAACCTCTCAACCTTTTTCACTGTATCTTTTGAGAATCTTCTCTTAATTTCAGGAAATGCGTCAAGTATAACACCACCACCAAGGAGTTTCATGGGTGAGTATAATCTTAAAATAAATCTATCCTTTCTCAAGGCAATAAGCTCCTCTTCCAGCACAAGGAACGAGATGAATCTTTCGTTACAAGAAATCTTTCTTTTGCCAATGAGCTCGAGCCTTCCAAGGTATTCTCCACTACCAAGATAAACCCTTACCCGTGTCAGATCCTTTATCGCTTCGATCTCTTTTACTGGCTCAACGAGAATAAGTAGCTTATCTGTAGGGGTGAGATGACCTTCTTTCGAGATGATATTTCCTCTTTTCACCATACCCTTGTCTATTCCTGGAAGATTTATTGCGACCCTTTCCCCAGCTAAAACCTTGCTTTTTTTCAGGTTGTGTTCCTGTATCTGCCTTGCTTTCGTTTTTAACCTGGCTGGCATGATAACAATCTCCTCTCCTTCTCTTATAGAGCCAGAAAGCAAAGTTCCGGTTATAACTGTTCCTATCCCCTTAAGTTCAAAACATCTGTCAATTGCAAGCCTTGTAAACTGGTCTTTTGAAGCTCTTTCATCTATTCTGCTCACCCTTTCATCAAGCACTTCTCTAAGCCTATTAAGTCCTTCTCCTGTTACAGAGGAAAATTCGACAATTGGAGCATTTTCATAAGGAGTATCTCTTATAAGGTCACGAATCTCCTCTTTTACTATGAATATTGTCTCTTCATCTGCAATATCTATCTTGCTTATTCCCACGACAATATCCCTTATTCCCAGTAACCTCATAATCTGGAAATGTTCTTTTGTTTGAGGCATTACGCTCTCATTTGCTGAAACCACAAGGATAATAATATCCATTCCACCCACTCCCGCAAGCATATTCTTTAAAAACCTTTCATGACCCGGTACATCAATTATTCCAACCCTTCCAGACTTTTTGAGGTCAATATATGCAAAACCAAGATCTATTGTAAGACCCCTCTCTTTCTCTTCCGAAAGACGGTCTGTGTCTATTCCTGTAAGTGCCTTGATCAATTCAGTTTTACCATGGTCAACATGACCAGCAGTTCCTATAATCTTACCCATAGTTTTACTCTCTACTATAAATAATTGATAATTAAGAATTGGAAATTAGGAAACCATTTAATATTGGACATTGATTATCGACTCTAAACTTAGAATCCTGGATTTTTGCAGCGGTCTATGGTCGTCGGTCAACGGTCATAATATATTATCGACTTAGTATCTCTCGCAGATCATTCTTATTGCTTCTTTTACATCCTTTATCTCATCAGGATAAATCGTTCTCATATCCAGTACAACACTGTCCTTCTCTACACGAGCAATGATAGGTGGAGTATTTTCCCTTAAAAGTTTCAGTAATTTTGTTTCATTTATTCTTTTGTGTCGTAATGTAATTAAATAGGTTGGTATTGACTCGCCTGGCATTGACCCACCCCCCATTTCTGAAAATCCCTTTTCCACTCCAACGTTAATCCTCCTTTTGGTGACCGTATTTATTGCTCTTCTTAATACAAGTGCACTTTTCTTAACAACATCTTCAGTTAGGAAAGCCATGGAAAGAGTGGGGATATCTTCAGTAGGGTCATCAGAATAAAGGTAGATGCGTAGGATTGCTTCCAGAGCTGAAATTGTAAACTTATCAATTCTTAGTGCTCGAGAAAGAGGATTGCTTTTCAACATAGTAACAAGTTCCTTGCGACCAAGAATAATACCTGCTTGAGGACCACCAAGTAACTTATCACCACTAAAAGATACAATATCTATCTTTCTTTTAACAACTTCTTTAACAGTTGGATCATTCTTGAAACCAGCTGCTTCCATATTAACGAGCAGCCCACTCCCCAGGTCCATCATTGTTATTAGCCCTTTTGCTTTTCCGAGAAGCACTACTTCTTCAATAGATGGGTCATTTGTAAAACCTATAATCTTAAAATTGCTTCTATGACTGAGAAGCAACACTCTTGTATCTGGCGTGATTGCTCTTCTAAAATCATCTATATAGGTTCTATTTGTCGTTCCCACCTCAACAAGCTTGGCACCGCTCGCTTTCAGTATCTCAGGAAGTCTATAGGAGTCACCTATTTCCACCAATTGTCCCCTCGAAACAATCACTTCTTCACCTTTTGCAAAAGTATCAAGGCACAATAGCACTGCACCAGCATTGTTGTTTACAACAAAGGCATCTTCTGCCCCTGTTAGTTCCTTCAATAAACCTGTAAGGTGATGAAATCTCTTACCCCTCTCCCCTTTTTCAAGATCGTACTCAAGGTTTGAATAACCTGTAAGAATTGGCTTTATGATATCTACGATTTTTTCTGATAGTGGTGCCCTGCCAAGGTTCGTATTGAGAATAATACCAGTTGCATTTATGACCTTCCTGATACTCAAACTCCTCTTTGTTATGACTGATTCTAAGTTACTTATAAAGCTTTTAAGAGAGAAAGCCTTTCTTCTTTTTGCCATAATCTTTCCTCTTATCTCCTTTAGTAAATCGTTACAGCATTTCTTTACGAATTTCCTTGGAAATCTCTGAAGAAAAGGCTCAAGTTCCTTTTTTGAAAGAATCTTATCAATGGATGGAATCACCCTCAATCTCTCTCTGTATTTCTCATTCATAAATGCAGTATAATGTAAATGCCTAAAGGTGTCAAACAAAAAATATTTCACTCCTTACACTATCCATAATCTCAATTAAGTCTAAGCAGCTTAACCTCTTTTTTCCTTGACACCCTTGAGAATCTATGATAGAAATATATAATGATTTTTGACTTATAAAAAAACATAAAGAAAATAGAGGAGGACTTATGCCTTTTAAAAAGGCTCCTTATATATGGATGGATGGAAAGTTTGTGAAATGGGGTAATGCTAAAATCCACATACTATCTCATGTAATTCATTATGGTTCCAGTGTTTTTGAAGGAATTAGGGCTTACAAAACAAAAAAGGGAACCGCAGTATTCAGGCTCAAAGAACACACAGATAGGCTTTTTAACTCAGCTAAAATATACAGAATGAAGATTCCTTTCAGCAAGAAAGAAATAAACAAGGTAATAACAAAAACAATAAGAAAGAATAAACACAATGCATGTTACATAAGACCTATAGCCTACAGGGGATATAATCAGTTAGGGGTAAACCCATTCCCCTGTCCTGTTAATGTAACCATTGCCACTTGGGAATGGGGTAAGTACCTTGGACCAGAAGCACTTGAGCAGGGTGTTGATGTAATGATCTCTTCCTGGAACAGAATGGCACCAAATACCTTTCCTGCTATGGCAAAAGCAGGTGCAAACTATATGAATTCCCAGTTGATAAAAATGGAAGCTCTCAAATATGGATTTACAGAAGGGATTGCACTGGATGTTAACGGATTTGTGAGTGAAGGCAGTGGTGAAAATCTCTTCCTTGTGAAGGATGGCAAGATTATTACCCCTCCACTTGGCTCAACGATTCTTCCAGGGATTACCCGCAATTCCGTGATTGCTATTTGTCGTGAGATGGGTATAGAACTAATAGAGGATATGTTCCTAAGGGAATTCCTTTATATTGCCGATGAACTGTTCTTCACTGGAAGTGCAGCAGAGGTAACACCTATTAGAAGTGTAGATAAGATAAAGATTGGTAAGGGAAAAATTGGTCACATAACAAAGAAGATACAGAAGAGGTATCTCGCTTATGCAAATGGTGAAATTGATGATACTTATAACTGGCTAACATATGTATAGTATAGACTCTTGACTCATATTTCTCAACTTTAGACATATATTTAGCGATAATGTAAATCGTAAAAGCTATTTCAAATTCTATTCAAGAATTCTGATATGAAATTTCCGAAGAAAAGAACAATTTTAGAAAATGCAAAACTTGATTTTGTGAACATTGACAACATTCTTAGTGCCAGCAAGAAAGAACGTGCTAGTAAAATATCTGGTTTTGTTTTGCTCAAATATCCTGATGGTCTGGATATTATACTTCTGAGAGAGGGAGAACCCATCAATGCTGGTCGGTTTAAAGGAAAAGAAAGAATCGTTATACCCATTGAAGAAGCAACAAAGAAGGCAAAAACCTCAGCAAGTGGGCTTATTAGTTTCTATGAAACGGATCCTGAGGTTATCAGAATGTTATTCACATCTATCAAGAAAAAACCTATTTTCAAAGAAAAAGATCTCTCAGAGGTTGACGTTGTAAAATTGATTAAAAAGCTCGTAGAATTAAGATATTCAGGTTTCTTTGAATTAAGGAAGGGTGCCTCAATTTCCTACGTGAGTTTTGATAATGGTTATGCAAAGAAGGGATATTTCTCAGAGAAATTAGGTGTTCCATTATCTAATGAAGAGTTCCTGAAAACTCTTTTGCAGTCAGCTAAATCAGAGGGACTAAAAATCTCAGCATTTAGAGTTGTACTGAGCGAAGAGGAACAAGCCCCTCCATCCGCAATCGCATTGTATTTGAATGTAATAAATGACCTTTCAAAAAGGGTTTCTTCCGTAGTCGGTGAATCACTCTCAAAAAGAACCCTCTCCATGGCTTTTGATAAAACAAGGGAACTTTACGATTGGATGAGCAGTTTCAGTATCATAGGTCTCGTTATCAAAGGAACGTCAGTCGTTTCATCGAAGGAACTATCAAGTGGATTTGCATACCTGATTAATGACCTGATTGAATTTTTTAAACCTATACTTGGATCACGTATAGATACTATAGTGAAAGAAATTTTGAAGGATTACAGGTTTGCTCTGAAAAACCTAAATTTTTACAAAAACCACGGAATGGATATATATGAAGAGTAACTCTGAGGGAAAACTTTACCTTGTAAGTACACCTATTGGCAACCTGGAAGATATAACACAAAGAGCCATCGAAGTGTTAAAGTCGAGTAACATTATCGCATGTGAGGATACAAGAAGAACAATCAAACTCTTGAAGAGATACGGTATCAATAGCCCTCTTAAGTCTTACCATGACCACAATAAAGAAAAAAAAACGCCTTATCTTTTAAGCCTTCTTGAAAAGGGGAAAATGGTTTCTCTCGTATCGGATTCAGGTACACCCTGTATCTCTGACCCTGGATTCTATCTTGTTAGAAAAACGATAGAAAAGGGTTATAAAATATTTGCAGTACCAGGTCCGAGCTCAATCCTTTCAGCACTCATTTTGTCAGGATTACCAACAGACCGGTTTATATTTGAGGGATTTCTTCCCAGAAAAAAAGGAAAGAGAAGAACAAGGATAGAACTACTAGAGAAGGAAAAAATAACGATAATCATCTTTGAATCCCCCTTTAGAACTCTATCCCTTCTAAAAGAACTAAGAGAGATTATGGGAGAAAGGAGGGTTTCTGTTTCAAGAGAGTTAACAAAGGTTTACGAGGAAACTTTGAGGGGAGACCTATCATATTTAATCAGTTATTTTGAAGATAACAAACCAAAAGGGGAAATCGTAATCGTACTTGAGGGAAAGAAAAAATGAATTATTCAGTTCTCAAAGAGAAGGCACGCAAAATCCTTATACCAATGGTAAGTCTTTTTGCAAAACTGAGAGTAAATCCATCAATCCTTACTATCTCTGGATTTCTCTTAAGCTGTTTTGTCGCTTACCTCTTCTCATTTGGTTTTTTTCGTTGGGCAGGTTTAGTTCTAATTCTTGCCTCAATTTTTGATGCAATAGACGGGGAAGTGGCGAGAAAAAATAAATGCGTTACACGCTTCGGTGCTTTTCTTGATTCGACCATAGATAGATACTCAGACTTCGTGATATTCTTAGGGATCTTCATTTACTATACAAGAATAGCAAATCCATTCTTTATTTTTGTTACGCTTTTTGGCCTTTTTGGTTCTGGAATGGTTAGTTACACAAGAGCAAGAGCAGAAGGGCTCGATGTGCACTGTACTGTTGGATTATTCGATAGAACACTCAGGATAACAACTATTATCATTGGTGCACTTCTGGGAAGGTTCATCTTCGGGTACTTCCTTCTGTTGATTGCTTTCTTCACCCAGGTCACATGTTTACAGAGGATTATTTTTACAAATAAAATACTGAATAGTCATAAAAGGAGGAATAATGCCTAAGGTTAGGGTTGCAATTATTGGTGTCGGTAACTGCGCTTCTTCATTTGTCCAGGGAGTGGAATTCTATAAGAAAGCAAAGGAAACAGAAAGAATACCTGGTCTTATGCATGTTAAGCTTGGTGGATATCATATTAGAGATATTGAGTTTGTTGCAGCATTCGATATTGATAGAAGAAAGGTGGGGAAAGACCTGGCAGAAGCGATATTCACATATCCGAATTGCACATATAAGTTCTCTAAGGTACCGAAGAAGAATGTAAAAGTACTAAGAGGAATGACCCATGACGGGCTTGGCAAATATCTTTCAGAAATCATTAAAAAAGCTCCTGGCTCAACAGTAGATATTGTTAAAGTTTTAATAGATTCAAAGTGTGATGTTGTTATTAACTTCTTACCAGTCGGGAGTGAGGAAGCAACAAAATGGTATGTAGAGCAGATACTTAGGGCAAAATGTGCAATGGTTAATGCAATACCTGTATTTATAGCAAGTTCGAAATACTGGCACAAAAGATTTAAAAAGGCTGGTACACCTGTCATTGGAGATGATATCAAATCACAAGTTGGCGCGACCATTATACACAGGGTGCTCACAAACCTCTTTAATGACAGGGGTGTGAAACTTGAAAGGACATCTCAACTTAATGTAGGTGGAAATACAGATTTTCTTAATATGCTGGAAAGGGAAAGACTTGAGTCGAAGAAGATATCAAAAACACAATCAGTAGAATCACAACTTCCATTTAAGATTGGCAAAGGTAATATACACATAGGACCATCCGACTATGTTGAATGGTTAACAGATAGAAAATGGGCATACATAAGGCTTGAAGGAACAACATTTGGCAATGTACCACTCAATGTTGAGTTGAAGCTTGAGGTATGGGATTCACCCAATTCTGCTGGTGTAATTATTGATGCCGTAAGATGTGCGAAACTTGCACTGGATAATAAGTTGAGCGGATCATTGACAGCACCTTCAAGTTATTTTATGAAATCTCCTCCACTACAATATCCCGACCCGGTATGTAGAGATAAAACTAAACATTTCATTCAAAAATATGCTTTAGGGAAGAAAAGGATTTCACTGAAGACTAATAAGAGGAAAAGGAAAAAGTGAGAGTAAATGAAAAAGGGACTCTTTATTAGTTTTGAGGGGTGTGAGGGTTCCGGGAAGAGTACACAGGCAAAAAAACTATTTTCTTATCTTAGAAAACAGAACTATAAATGTCTGTTAACACATGAACCCGGTGGTACAGTTATTTCCGAAAAAATTAGAAAAATCTTACTCAATAAGAATAACTCTTCCCTTTATCCTTTATCAGAACTCTTCCTTTATCTATCAAGTAGATCTCAACACACTGAAGAGTTAATCCTTCCATCAATAAAGAAAGGAATAATAGTAATTTCTGACAGATATACTGACTCATCCCTTGCATATCAAGGTGCAGCAAGGAAGTTATCCCTTAATCTCGTTAATGAACTTAATAGGATTGCAACAGGTGGACTTTCCCCCGACATAACATTTCTTATTGACATTAACCCTAAAAAAGGTCTCAGTAGATTAGCTGGAAAAGACCGTATAGAGAATGAAAAAGTGGTTTTTCACAAAGAAGTACGGCAAGCATATCTAAGGATTGCTAAAAAGGAGAAAAAGAGGATAAAAGTAATAGACGGTGATCGATCAGTAAAAGAGATTTTTTCTGATATAACAAAAATAACAAGGTCACACCCATGGTTTCAAAAATAAAAAACACTTTTAATAGGGGAGAAAAATGAGAAAGCTTTTCTTCACCGAGAAGGAGGTCAGCATGCGAAAGAATCAATTCTTTGGAATAATTGTCTCTATAGTTATCCTTAGTCTTCTCTTTGGAGGGATTGTTGGTACATATCTCGGAGCACAATCAAAAGACTCAGGGGGGGTAACATACAAGATAAAACTCTTTATGAACATCATCAAGGAAGTGGAGAAAAACTATTATAGAGAAATAGAACTTGGTGATCTTTTGGATTATGCTATTCGTGGAATGCTGCACTCACTCGACCCTCATACTATCTATCTCACCAAAGATGATTACAGGGAACTCATTGTTGGGACAAAAGGAAGTTTTGGAGGTCTGGGAATCCAGATAGGCATAAGAGATAAAATTCTTACAATCATTACCCCTCTTGAAGGAACACCTGCATACCACGCAGGTCTCTTCGCAGGAGATAAGATCGTAGAAATAGAAGATGTCTCTACTGAAGGCATTACTATCCAGCAAGCTGTAAAAAAACTCAGGGGAAAACCGGGCACCAAAGTAACAATTGGTATAGAAAGAGAAGGAATAAAAGAAACTACACACTTTACAATAACAAGGGATATAATTACAGTAAAAGCTGTTCCTTACGCAGCGGTTATTGACAAAGACATTGGATATATCAGACTCGCTACATTCTCAGAATCAAGTTCAAATGAATTTGCAGATGCAATTGATTCCCTTGTTGAGAAAGGTGCAACAAAGTTAATCGTTGATTTGAGAAATAACTCAGGTGGTTTGCTTAAAACTGCAATAGAAATTTCAGATTATTTCATAGAGAAGGGTAACATTATTGTTTCAACAAAAGGAAGAAAAATAGGAACTTCAAAGGAGTATTATGCGAAAAACCATCCAAAATTTGAAGATTCCCCCCTTATAGTCCTTGTTAATAGTGGTAGTGCGAGTGCTTCAGAGATCTTTGGCTCTGCCATTCAAGACTGGGACAGAGGACTCCTTCTTGGCACAAAAACTTTTGGAAAAGGTTCTGTCCAACAAGTAATTCCTCTTGATGGTAAAACAGCATTGAAAATCACAACAGCACTGTATTATTCTCCATCTGGTAGATCTATTGATATAGAGATGGATAATGAGGATGAAATCAGTTTCTCAGATATTGAAAAGGATGATATTAATGCAAAACAGGATACTACAACTTACTACACATTAAGGCGAAAAAGAAAGGTATATGGGGGTAGCGCTCTATCACCTGACATTGTAATCGAATCACCCAAGCTATCAGAGCTAGAAACAAAAATATATCAGAAAGGAGTTTTCTTCTCTTTCACTGTTGACTATACTTTAAAGCATAAGATAGATAAAGGCTTCAGTGTAAATGATGAAATACTCAATAGTTTAAAAACCTATCTAAAAAAGAAGGAAATAGAATTTACAGATGAAGATTTCGATGAATCAATTGAGGGGATAAAGTATGCTCTTAAAAGGAACATCGCTATGAAACTTTGGGGAATAAAAAGCAGTTACGAATCTGTTCTCATGGAAGATAAGATAGTTGTTAAAGCATTAGAAGTACTTAAAAAATCAGAGAAGATCGAAGATGTCTTCACTTTTGTACAGCAAAGTGAAAATAAACCTGCTAATACTGAATGATCTTTTATTTAAGTAATACCTCTTTTGCCCCTTCTTATAAGGAATGGTTTTATAAGAATAAGACCAGCAATAAAACCACCAATATGAGCAAAGAAGGCAACCCCACCCTGAGCGGTGTAAGAGAGAGAAACAAAACCATTTATTATCTGAAGCACAAACCAGAAACCAAGAATAAAGTATGCAGGAAGTCTTATTATGCGGATAAAATAAAACAGAGGAACAAGGGTCAAAACCTTTGCTTTTGGAAAGAGAAGTATGTAAGCTCCGAGAATACCGGATATTGCCCCGGATGCTCCTATCTGTGGGATTGTAGAAAGAGGGCTTATCATAATCTGTACAAGACTACCAATGACACCTGCAAGGAAATAAAAAACTGTAAATCGCAGGTGTCCGAGTCTGTCCTCTATGTTGTTTCCAAATATCCAGAGATAGAGCATGTTTCCTACGAGATGCATCCAACCTCCATGAAGGAACATAGACGTAAAAACGGTAAATCTTACAGGAAACAAGATGAATGGTTTTATATCATACCCCGTGCTAATTTCATAGGGGGTACATCCAAAACTCCGGATGAAAACTGTAATATTCTCACCCTGTCCAAGTTCGACAATGAAAAGAATACAATTAATTACTATAATCAGAACAGTAATAAAAGGAAATGTTCTTGTCGGATTTTCATCTCTTAATGGTATCACATATGTCAATTAACATAAGAATTATAATCTGTCAAGAATGAATACAAAGTGCGGAGGACATTTTGTTCTCCTTGAAGATTTTTCGTAGTTCAAGGTGAAACCAGAAACACAACTATGAAACACAATAAAATGTGAGGTTGGAGATGGTACAGAAAGCTTCGCAAACTTATAGGGTGTATGAACTTCTCAAAAAAAGTAACATAATTATGCAACTCGAGAAAACTCCAAAGAAAGAAATTATAAAAGGATTAATTCACCATCTTCCTGAAGACGAAATTAGTGATGAATTAAAAAAAAGGATATTCACGGCTATAATGAAGAGAGAATCAATCGAAAGCACAGGGATTGGAAACGGTGTTGCTATTCCACATGCAAGGCTTGATGAAATAAGAGATTTTTACATAGTACTCGGTCTATCGAAGGATGGAATTGACTTTGAAGCAATAGATAAAAAAACTGTCCATATTGTTTTCCTTGTTCTATCACGAGGACAAGATAAAATTTTGTATATCAGAGTACTGGCAAGGCTTGCAAGACTTCTACACAATGGTGAATTCAGAAATGGATTATTGAAACAGAAAACCCCCAATGATGTAATAAATCACATAAGGAAATACGAATCATTTTAACCGATATGAGGAGATCGCCGTGTTTGTATGGATCATAGTAGTCTGTTTACTGGTTCTTGTATCTCTAATGGAACATATAGGGATATTTGACTTCTCCTTTCTTGGTACTACAGGTCTCATAATACTCGATGTTCTTCTCCTTTCCATTGTTCTCGGAATTCTCTACAGAATGACAATTCTTAAAAAAAGAGGAAATAAGAAATACTAAAAATAGAACAATAAAACTATAGGATAAATCAAAAAGGGAGCGTTTGCAATTACCAAACCTTCCTGTCACTCTAACCCTGTACCAAAAGGAAATACTCGTTCATTATGTCTTCCTTGTGGGAATTTCAGTATAAGCGACAGTTTGAATGGCTTAAGGAGACAAGGGAATTCTTATATAAAAAAATCAATATAAGCATACATAAGAGAGTACTCGAATTAGGCTGTTCAAGTGGTCTTATTACAGAGGAATTACTGAAAAAACTCGGTGGAATGACTGTTGGACTCGACAAAGACTTAGATGTACTCCTTAATGCAAAAAGGAGAGAAAAGGATCTTTTCCTTGTTTGTGGGGATGTTTATTTTCTACCTTTCAGGAGAGAAATATTTGATTCTGTAATCTTTCAGTTTTTTCTCCTCTGGTTAAGGGATACCTTTTCTGCAATCAAAGAAATGAAGAGGGTATTAATTCAAACAGGCTGGGTTTTATCAATAGCAGAACCCGATTATGGTGGAAGAATCGACTTCCCCCATACAATAGACTATTCGTCATTTATTATCAAAAAGCTGACAGAAGAAGGAGCAGATCCATTTATTGGAAGAAAATTAGAATATCTCTTTAAAAAATCATCTCTTGATAAAATACAATGGGGGCTTACTTCAATTCCCTTCGGGATAAAGCTTGCTGAAAAAAATTTTACACAAGAGTGGAATTTCATTGAAAAACTTTCAAAATCTGAAATTGGAGAAGAACTTAAAGAAATAAGAGAGAACGAAGTCGAATTCATAAATGAAGGAAAAAGAGCTTATTTTATGCCTGTATTTTACTGTACTGGAAAGAAAGGTAGTATTGAAAAATAAGACAGATATCAATGAAATTGAAATAATTGTTGACAAAATGTAAGATAAATCATATATTTATATTAAGTGTCCTTTAACTGGAGGTTATATTATGAAAAGATATTTACTGCTGTCTGTACTCCTGATGTTAATACTCCATGGATGTGCAAAAAGAACTGATATAAAAACATCAGGAAAAGGAGCTGTTCTCAGTGGCTGGGTTTTCAATGTTGAAACCGGTGGTCCTATTGGAGAAACAAAAATTACTCTTATGAGCGACAATGATACGGTTTCAGTAAATTCTCCAAAAGGAAAATACTATTTTGATCTATCGCTGGGGGACTATACACTGTTAATAGAAAAAGAAGGATTCATGTCTCAAGAGAAAAAACTCCATTTAGCAGCAAAAAAAGATTATTCATATGATTTCATTTTACTGAAGAAAAGGGAACTAACAGCGACGGAAAAAGCAGCTCAGGGATATCTTATGAACGGAATAACCGCTTTCAATGCGGGAGAAATCAAGAAAGCAAAAGAACAACTGATAATTGCGGATCGTTTAACCCCTGATAACGATATGATTAAGGAATATCTCACAAAGGTCAACGAGAAGATATCTGTTCTGGTCGATTCCCTTTACTTGAAAGCTCTATCACTTGAAGTAAATAAGAAGTATGAAGATGCAGCTAAAGTTTATGAAGACATCTTGAGCTATGATCCAGATTATAAGAATGTCAAAGTTAGATTATATGAGTTAAACAAAATCCTAACTGCAAAACCTGAACCAAAACCTGAACCAAAACCTACTGTTGATGTTGAAAGTATTTATCAACAGGGACTATCCTTCTATTCTCAGGGAAAATATAAGTCAGCAATATCAAAATTTAACACTGTTCTTAAATACAAACCCAATCACGCAGGAGCAAAAACCCACTTAAAAAAGGCACAAAATAGACTGAAAGCCCTTGGTGGCTAGTCTTCGTTGGTTTTCTCCTGTGCCTTCACAATTTTATCTGATATCTCCTTCGGAACCTCTTCGTAATCAGAAAATGTCTGGGTAAAACTACCCCTTCCCTGTGTAATAGACCTTAACTGAGTGGAATATTTATATAATTCTGATTGTGGCACTGATGCCTTAATCTTCTGAAACCTCCCGGATGATTCCATTCCCTGGATTTTACCTCTCCGAGAATTCAGATCACCTATTACGTCACCCATCATCTCTTCAGGGACAACAACCTGAATATTCATTATTGGTTCAAGTAGAACTGGCTTGGCACCCTCCATACCCTTTTTAAATGCCATGGAAGCTGCAATCTTAAATGCTATATCTGAGGAATCAACTGAATGGAAGGTTCCATCATAAAGTGTTGCTTTGAAATCTATAACTTGACAACCTGAAAGTATCCCAGTCTTCTTTGCCTCCAACAAACCTTTTTCAGCGGCAGGAATATATTTTGAAGGAATAGCACCCCCTGTTATCGCATTTCTGAATTCGAAGCCAGTTCCCCTTTTAAGCGGCTCAAAACGGATTTTAACATCCCCATACTGACCCCTACCACCTGACTGTTTCTTATATTTCCCCTGTGCTTCTGATTTTGATGTAATAGTCTCTTTATAGGGGATTTTTGGTTTTTCAAAATCCACCTCAACACTGAACTTCGTTTTTAATTTATCTGCAATAACCTCGAGGTGTAGCTCACCAAATCCAGAAATAAGAGTCTGTTTAATCTCAGGGTCATAGTGCGATTCAAAACATGGATCTTCGTCTTTCAGCTTACTGAGTCCAAAGGATACCTTTTCCTCATCAGTCTTTGACTTTGGAACAATTGCAATAGAGATAGAAGGCTCTGGAAATTCAATAGCTTTCAGAGTTATTTTCTGTCCTTTTGATGTAAGTGTATCCCCTGTCTTTGTTGATTTCAGTTTAACAAGAGCACAAATTGAACCTGGTAAAAGTTTCTTTACCTCTTTCTTTTCCTTGCCATTTAGCATATAAATCTGGTTTAGCTTCTCAGTTGTTCCTTTTACTGTATTGGAGACTTCCGTTCCTGGTTTTAGTTCACCTGAGAAGAGTCTTATATAATTTAGTTCTCCTAAATGTGCTTCAAAAATTGTCTTGAAAACAAGTGCTGTGAAGGGTTCATCAATTTTCAACACTCTCTCTTTTCCCTGATCAAGTACGGTTACTTCAGGTCTTTCTTCAGGAGAAGGAAGGAACTGTGAAATACTGTCTAACAAGGTGTCTATTCCAATATTACTATATGCATCACCACATAGAACGGGATGTAATTCTCCTGTTATTACACCCTTCTTTAGTATTGATACAAGTTCATCCTCTTTTATTTGATCATCTGATAGATACCTCTCCATTAGTTCCTCGTCAGTTTCAACAAGTCCCTCCACAAGGTTCTTACTCATTTCTTCCACTTTGCTCTTTTCGCTCTCAGGTATCTCAGTCTCCTGACATTTTCCATCTTTATATGTATATGCTTTTTTTGTAAGAAGATTAATGATACCACTAAAACCCTCCCCTTGCCCTATTGGAATTGAGAGGGGAACAATGCCTGATCTAAATTCCTTTTGTATCTCTTCTAGAACCTTGAAATAATGTGCATTCTCTTTCTTTAGACTATTGACAAAGATCATACTCGGCAGACCTTTCTCCTTTGTAAGATCCCAAACCCACTCAGTACCCACTTCCACTCCTGAAGTTGCATCAATTACTATAATAGCTCCATCACTTACACTTACCGCTGAAATCACCTCTCCTCGGAAATCAGCATATCCTGGGGTATCGAGAATATTTATAAAAGAATTTTCCCAATTTAGGTATCCTATAGCAATAGATATCGTTATTTTCCTCTCTATTTCAATCGGATCATAATCCATTGTGCTATTCCCTTCGTCAACTCTTCCCAACCGAGATCTATCTCCACTATTAAAAAGCATTGCCTCAGCAAGTGTTGTCTTTCCAACCCCACCATGACCACACAGCATTACATTTCTTATGTCCTTAACTTCATACTCCTTCAAAGTTGTACCTCCTTATATTACTTTTTAATAATTCTTTTCCCTCATATCATACTATCTCTTTAATGTCAATATGTTTCTTGAGATTCCTGTTTTCATCATAAATCTCTATCGGAAAGTTTCTAACTTGAGGAATGTCTGCGTAATTCTGCTTTAAGAATATTTAATTGCTGTTTCTGATTTTATTCATTGGGTCTCTTCGCTTTGTCGTTCACTGTCCTTGGAAAAAATAATTTATGGGAAAAGGTCGTCATTTGCATTTTGGGTTTCGTCATTCACCTCACTTTGCACTTACATGATTTTTATCATCCTCTTCAGCGCCTTTTGTGCTCCTTTTAATATACCTCTGTCAATCTCTATTCTGTTTTTCATATCCCTGAGACAATAATATACATCCTTAAGCTGAGTTCTTTTCATATTGGTACAAACTGGATTTCTCGAAGGCAAATAGAACTTCTTTTGGGGGTTTTCCCTTCTCATTCTGTGTACAAGCCCCTCTTCAGTTCCAACAATAAATTCCTTCATCCTGCTCTTCTTTGCAAGCTTTACCATCCCCATTGTTCCTAAAACGTAATCCGCAATGTCAACAACCTCAGGTTTTGTTTCTGGATGCACCATAACAATGGCGCGTGGATGAAGTTCTTTCTGTTTATTAATGTCACTGAGTTGTATGAACTCGTGGACATAACAGTATCCATACCATGGAATTATCTTCTTTTTTGTTTGTTTTGCAACATAATCTGCAAGGTTCTTATCGGGGACAAAAATTATGCTTTTCTCTTTAATGCTCTCTATCACCTTCACTGCATTCGCCGAAGTACAGCAGATATCGGACTCCGCTTTTACTTCCGCAGAAGTGTTAACATAACATACAACTTTTGCTCCTGGGTATTCCTTCTTCATCTCCCTTAACTGTTCCGCTGTAATCATATCAGCCATTGGACATCCTGCATTCATACGACTTAGTAAGACTGTCTTTTCTGATGAGAGAAGCTTCGCACTCTCTGCCATGAATTTTACACCACAGAAGACGATAGTCTTCTGAGTAAGCTTAGAAGCGATCCTGCTCAAATCGAGGGAATCACCAAGATAATCTGCTATCTCTTGAATCTCCGGTCGCTGATAATTATGAACAAGAATAACTGCATCTCTCTCCTTTTTTAATCGTTCTATTTCCTCTCTGATTTTAAAAGACGCCAAATCCTTTACTAACGTTTTTTTCTCTCCAACAGTTATTGTCCTCTGACGCATATCCTCAAGTGTAACAGAATCAACAAAATCCGTAATTATTTCACCAAGATCATTCCAGTAAACCTTACAAATACACCTGTTCATCCTGCTACATTTAGTACATGCAACAGGAGTCACATCCAATTCAGTTAACCGAAAAATATCACCGAGACTTATATCATAAGGTCGTTTTGCAAGTATATACCCCCCCTTTACACCTCTTTCTGACTTAACAATCCCTCCCTTTTTCAATATAATAAAAAGCTGTTCAAGATATTTCTCACTGACATCCTGCCTTTCAGCAATTTTTCTCAACGAGACAGGTTTCTCTCCACCACCATTTATTAAAATATCTAACAGCGCTCTAACACTATAACGGCTTCTTGTTGATAACCTCATTATTTATCCTCTCTAAACTGGCAGATATATATCACAATAACCACATAATATCAAGCATTTTATTCAGCTTTCTCAACCTTTTGTTATCTAATAAACATTCAACCGAAAATGGATATTGAAAATCAGTCTTTTTTTCATTATCTCTGCTTTTTACCAATTGATGTGTGATTTTTTTCCTTGATTTTATACGGAAATGTATATATAATATTTTGTGATTCAGACAAAAGACCGAAGACTTAAGACCTAAGACTATATAAAGAAAATATGAAAATATTATAATTTGATTATGATATGCAAATGGGAATGAACCTCTCGATTTCCTCCTGTTCAGAGTCTCATGTCTCTGGTCTCATGTCTTATGTCTAAGTTGGATCAAAATGAGATAGGTTTATGAAATGTCCAAAATGCACGTTTAATAATCCAAAAGGTTCAAAGTACTGTAACCAATGTGGAGTTCCGCTCCTCATTCCTTCTACAGAGAGAGACCATCTCCGCTTTGCGCAGAGTTATATACCGCAGTTACTAAGAAACAAAATTTCTTCCGCAAGAATTGAAGGTGAAATAAAAAATGTCACTGTTCTCTTTGCAGACATCTCAGGATTCACCGCTCTTTCAGAAAAACTTGACCCTGAAGAGATTACAGAACTCATAAATAACTGTTTTAAGGTGCTTATAGAAGTGATTTACAGATACGAAGGAACAATTGACAAGTTCATCGGTGATTGTATAATGGCTATCTTTGGTGCCCCTTTAACACATGAGGATGATCCAGAGCGAGCAGTCCATACATCCTTGGAAATGATGGCTGCATTGAATCGCTTCAATGAAAAACATGGAGAAAACCTTTCTATTCATATAGGTATTAATTCCGGTGTCGTAATTGCAGGAGGAGTTGGCTCGGATCTAAGGATGGATTACACAGTTATGGGAGACACTGTAAATCTCGCACAGAGATTGCTGGGGCAAGCTAAGGATGAAATCCTGGTGAGTGAGTCTGTGTATAGGAAAACCAACTACTTATTCAAGCTAAAAGGGCTTGCACCAGTAAAAGTAAAAGGTAAGTCCAAAAAAATTAAACCATACAGAGTGATCGGGATTAAAGAAAAACCAAAAATCAAGCGTGGGATTCCTGGGCTCTATTCACCACTGGTAGGAAGGGATAAAGAATTTGAGACTCTTAAACTAATTACTGAGAACTTGCTAAAAGGAAAACCTGGGGCTGTTTCAATCATAGGAGAAGCTGGACTTGGGAAATCCCGATTAATAGAAGAAATAAGAAAATATGTTGGTGAAAAAGTTACATGTCTTCGTGGCAGAGCACTCTCCTTCAGCAAAACCTTATCCTTCGGGATATTCCTCGATCAAATCCGCTCATATCTCGACATAAGTAAGCTCGACCTTGAATTAGATGCAAGGAAAAAGCTCAGAGAAAAAACGAAAAAGCTCTTTAAAAAAAAGATTAACGAATATTACCCCTATCTCTGCCTATTTCTATCCATAAACGTTCCAGAAAACCTCAAAGAAAAAGTAAAATATCTTGATCCTGAATCCCTTAGATTACAGGTGTTTGTATCTGTGAAGGCACTATTCCGAGAGTTATCAAGAAGAGAACCACTAATACTGTACTTCGAAGATATGCACTGGATTGATCCGGAATCATTGGAACTCATAACATTTCTTCTTGATGGATTAAAAGATTCAACCATCCTTTTTCTATTTGAAACAAGACCGGAGAAAGAAACAGGATTATACAGAATAAAGAACTCAATCAAAAATGCATTCAAGAAAAGATACACTGAAATTAGACTTAAACCTCTCAGTACAGACAATGCCTATGTAATGGTCCTAAAGCTACTAAAAATTACTGGCTTCCCCCACAACATATCGTCCCTAATACTTGAAAAATCACAGGGTAATCCCTTCTACATAGAAGAAATCATCCGCTCATTCATAGATGCCGGCATTCTGAAGAAGAAGAACGGAGTATGGAATTTTGAAAAGGATCCCTCATTCTTTGAAATTCCTGATACAGTTGAGGCAGTAATCAGTTCAAGGGTGGACAGACTTCCAGTAGATGCAAAACAGATAGTAGGCAAAGCCTCTGTAATAGGAAATAATTTTCACTACAGAATTCTGTCCTGCATAAGCGAAAAGAATAAACTTGAGTCCTCTCTTAACGTTCTCGAAAACAAAGAATTCATCATGAAAAAGAGTTCTGCAACGCTCACTCTACTACAAGATTTAGAATATATTTTTAAACATATTCTGATCAAAGATGTTGCTTATAAAGGATTGCTTAAAAAGAAAAGAAGGCAGATTCACAAGAAAACAGCAGAGTGTATAGAAAACATTTTCAAAGGAAAAATGGATGATTATTTGAAAATTCTTGCACATCATTACTACTATGCAGAAATCCTCAAGACATCTTACAATTACTATAAAAGAGCAGGTGATAAGGCAAAAGAGCTTTACAGAAACGATTCTGCAATAGAATGCTATACAAAAGCAATAGAAATCCACAACAGAATCTTTCAGAAAAACAAAAAAGAGGAAAAGGCAGAACTTTTTGAGCGCAGGGGTGACGTAAAAAAAATCAAAGCAGAATATGATGATGCATTAGTGGACTGTGAAAATGCTCTCAAAAATTATTTAAAGATTGAGAAAAAAGCAAATGTGAAGAGAAAGATAGGAGAGATATTCTTTAAGAAGGGAGAGTATGATTCCGCTGTATCCTTTTACGATGAAGCAATAGCAATGCTTAAAAATTACCCATCATCAAGTGTTCTTTCCGAGACACGTATTTTCTATGCTTGGTTCTTATCCGTCAGAAAAAGTGAACATTCAAGAGCAGAAAAAATGACTAAGGATGCACTGGTACGAATAGATAAGGTAAAAAATCTAAATATCCTTGCAAAGGGTTTGCATACTCTTGGTGGAATCTCATACAACAGAGGTAACTATGATAAAGCTTTAGAATACTATCATAAAACACTGACAACCTTCGAGACACTGGTTGATAAAAAGGGCATAGGGGGTGTATCGAATAACATCGGGCTTGTTTATCGTGACAAAGGTGAACTTGATACAGCACTGCAATACATAAAGAAATACCTTTCTATATCAGAGAAGATTGGGGATAAAAGGGGGATAGGTATCGCATCGAACAACATTGGACTTGTCTATCACGATAAGGGTGAACTTGACAAGGCCCTCAAATATTATGAAAGACATCTTACTATATCAGAAGAGATAGGCTATAAACGAGGAGTTGCGATTGCCTCCGGTAACATTGGGATCATATATCGCAAAAAGGGTGAATTCGACACCGCATTGAAATTTTATGAAAGATACCGAACGATATCAAAGGAAATAGGTTTCAAACATGGAATCTGCCTTGCTTGTTCATATATTGGAGTTGTTCACCGTTACAGAAGTGAAATTGATGAGGCACTAAATTATTTTAAAAGCTACCTCGCAATATCAGAAGAGATATGGTATAAGATTGGAATTGGCGATGCATACCTTAGTATTGGTATTGTACATATGGAGATTGAAGACATTGAGCATGTAGAGACATACCTTGAAAAAGCGAAAAGTATATTCACTGAATTAGGTGATAAGAGATTTCTATCAAAAGTTTACACAAACCTTTCTGAACTTAGCATTTACAAAAAGGATTATGAATCTGCACTTAAGCTTTCGAAGAAAGCTCTTTCACTTGCAAGAAAAATTGGCGCAAAAGAACAGGAAATTTCCGCTCTAAGAGAAATGGGTAAGGTGTTAGCAGAAAAAAACCCTGCTAAGGCGATTACATATCTTAAGAAGTCAATCACACTTGTAAGAAAAGAACACATGGATTTAGAACTTGCAAAATCACTTTATATACTGGCGAAAATTCAGAAAAACTCCGGAAAGAAAAAAGATGCAAAAGAAAACCTTATAAGGAGCAAAAGAATCTTTCAAAAAGCAGGTGCAAAACGTTGGCTTAAAATGATAGATGACACACAAAGTTAAGAATCCCCTTAATTAAAATGATATATTCTCAGAGTCCCATGGTTACTGAAGTTCTTTCAAAATTTAAAAAAAGCTTGTTTCTCAAAAGAGTTCTTGAGAGGCTGAAGAAGAAAAAATGTGTTTTTATAAAACCTTCGGGAAAACTCTTCACAGAAATTCTCGCAATAGTAATTCAAGAAAAAGGATTCTTTCCTGTTGTTTTTATATCTTCGAATGAAGATGAAATGTTTTTTGTAAGAGAAGAAATAAGAAACATTTCTCTTAATGAAACCGGAATCTTTTATTCTTTCAAAAATGGAATATCCCCAACTATGGATGAGATTGAAGAGAGACTCTTAACACTTAATGGAATCCTTTCAGGACAAATGAAATTCATTATTACAAATCTTGAAGGATTAGCCCTGAACATACCTTCAGATAAAATATTCAAGGAAAATAAGATAACATTTTTCAACAATCAAAAACTCGATTTCTCCTCTCTCAATGAAAAACTCAATAAGATGGGTTTTAACAGGGTTTATACCGTCGGTGAAGTAGGGGAATACAGTGTGAGAGGTAATATCATTGATATATATGGATTCGGAATGGATTTCCCAAAGAGGATAGAATTCTTTGGTGACGAAATTACCTCCTTAAGATCCTTTAATACCTTCACCCAGAGAACAGTAAAAACAGAAGCCAAGTTTGTTCTTCTACCCATCACCGAGGAATTAAATGGAACAAATAAAAAAACCATCCTTAACTATATTCCTGATACTTCTGTTTTTATCTTTTCAGAGTTCATTTTCCTTGATGATGTTTACCAACAGATACCTGATTTAAAAAATAAGAACCAGATTATTCTTTCAAATGACGGAATGGACTCAGGAATTCATAAACCACCTGAATTTCATGGCAACCTTTCTCTCTTTAAGGAGTATCTCAGCAAGTTAAAGAGTAAGAGAGTTTTTATAACAAGTGAATCTGATGAGGAGAAAAAACGATGTGAGTATTTATTCGAGGAGGAATTCCCCACTCTCACCTTCGATACACTGAATATTGGAGAGGGACTTGAATCCGAGGAATGGTCGATTTCCATTATTACTGACAAAGAAATATTCGGAAAGGGTTTCCATCCAAGAATGATAAAGAAATCAGAGCTGTCCTTCAAGCCAGAGAACCTATCTGAACTCAAACCTGGAGATTATGTCGTACATACAGACTATGGAATAGGTAATTTCGAGACGATAAGAAAGATAGAACATAGAGATCAACTAACAGAATGTTTACTTATAAGATATAAGGAAGGAGATATTTTATATGTCCCCATTAGTGCAATGTCAAAGGTCAGCAAGTATATAGGACTCGACAAAGGGGCACCTAAACTTTCAGATCTTTCTAATATGAGATGGGAGAAGAAGAAAAAGAGTGCAAGAAAGGCAATTGAGGAAATGACTAAAGACCTTATCAAACTATATGCAGAGAGAGAAGTAATCCAGGGATTTGGTTTTTCCAAGGACACTGTGTGGCAAAAAGAGCTCGAGGCAAGCTTTCCTTTTGAAGAAACAGAAGACCAGTTGAAAGCTATAAAGGATATCAAGAATGATATGGAATCTCACAGACCGATGGATAGACTCGTCTGTGGCGAAGTTGGATATGGAAAAACAGAGGTAGCAATAAGAGCAGCATTCAAGACCACGATGGATTCTAAACAGACAATCCTACTTGCGCCTACAACTGTCCTCTGTGAGCAACATTATAACACATTTAGAGAAAGACTAACGAACTTTCCCATTAGAATAGAAATGCTTTCAAGGTTTGTAGAGAAAAGAATACAGAAGGAAATAATCAAAGATATTAAGAGTGGAAAAGTCGATATTATCATTGGGACCCATAGACTTCTCAGTAAAGAGATTGAATTCTTTGATCCCGGGCTTTTTATCATAGATGAGGAACATCGGTTTGGTGTTGCTCAGAAAGAAAAACTAAAAAAGAAAAGAGAAAAAATGGATGTCCTCAGTATGAGCGCAACACCTATACCAAGAACACTTCACTTTTCCCTACTGAACATTAGAGATTTTTCAACTATTGAAACACCTCCGAAAGGAAGACTATCGGTAATTACCAGAATTATTCACTGGAACAGCAAACTTATAAGAGAAATAGTTCTTAATGAAACAAGAAGGGGCGGTCAGGTTTTCTTTGTGCACAATCGAATTCAGGATCTGCGTTCTCTTGCTACAAGAATCAAATGCATCGTTCCCGAGGCAAGACTAACCGTTACTCATGGAAGGATGAAATCCTCAATTATTGAAGAAAGAATGCTTGATTTCCTTTCTGGTAGAAGTAATATTCTTGTTACTACAAGTATAATAGAATCAGGTCTCGATATTCCGAATGCAAATACCATAATTATTAACAGGGCAGATACTTACGGGCTGGCACAACTTCATCAGTTGAGAGGAAGGGTTGGTAGATCAAATAGGAGAGCTTACTGTTATCTTGTAGTACCACGAGAAATTACTCGGGAAGCGAGAAAAAGACTGTCAACAATCTACACCCATAGTCACCTTGGTAGTGGTCTTGCACTTGCAATGAAAGACCTTGAAATTAGGGGTGCTGGGAACCTTCTCGGGAAGAAACAGCATGGTCATATAACAAACATAGGTTATGACCTTTATATGAAATTACTCCAAGAGACAATAAGTGAACTCAGGGGTAAAAAGACTTCGGAACACAGTATCCCTGAGCTCTATTCAAACTTAGCTGCTTATTTTCCATCTTCTTATGTAGAGGATGAGAAATCAAGAATAGATTTATACAAAAGAATTTCTTCTGCAAACACATTTGACAACCTAAATGAAATAGAAGATGAACTTAAGGATAGATTTGGCAAACCTCCTGAAGAAGCAGAAACTCTCCTGCAACTTATGAAAATAAAGGTCATTTGCTCGGAGAAAAACATAAAAAAGGTCTCTGTGAGCCAAGATTATCTGGAACTTTCCTTTGAGAAAAAACGTTTTCCATCTAAAAAGAGTATTGAGAATCTTATCAAGAAAGTGAATAAGAAGTTCTTCATTGACTATTCTGGAGAGCATTTTAAGATAAGATTCAAAACAGAACTTAAAAAAATTCATTCTGATGTGAAAAAAGTATTGCATTTTTTCTAATAATATGTTATATAGGATATTATTCGTAGATTGTTAACCCAGTTGTTAATCTAAAAAACTAGGAGGTTTTATGCACAAGTACTTCAATATTATCTCTCTTATAATAATCCTTACCCTTTCATCTATAATCGGATGCAGGGCAAAAAGAGAAGATAAAGTAGTTGCACAGGTTGGCGATAAGGTAATCACACTTGGTGATTTCGAACAAAGATACAAAACCAGAACATTCCCCACAGAAGAGGAAGAAAAGGAAGCGAAACTGAAAATTCTCAACTCTATGATCGAACAGAAACTCTTTGCTATTGCAGGAGAGGAAGAGAATTTAGCAGAGGAGATAGATGAGAATCTTAAAGATTATCCTGACCGTCTCGCTGTAGCTCAGTTATACGAAGAAGTTGTTGTGAAAAGAGCAAAGGTCTCAGGGCCTGAGATAAAAAGAACCTACAAAATGATGGGAAGGGAACTACATGGAAGACACATTCTTTGCAGAACAAAAGAGGATGCAGAGGCTTTATACAGTGAACTTATCAAGAATAATGCAAAGGACTTCGCGGAGCTTGCAAAAAACTCGCTAGACCCAAAAACAAGCAATAAAGGTGGTGATATGGGGTGGTTCTCATGGGGTAGGATGTCTCCAGAGCATCAAGAGGTCGCTTATAGCTTAAAAATTGGAAAAATAAGCAAACCATTCGAAACCCGCATGGGATGGGATATACTTCAGATAGTTGATGAACGAGAAAGGAAAATGAGATCGCTTGAGGAAGAGAAAGAAATGATAGAAAACACCCTGAAGCGACAAAAACTGAATGACTTAGCAAATAACTTCTTGGAGAAGCTAAAGAAACGAGCAAAGATAGATTTCGATACAACAGTCATTAGTCTCTTCCTTGAAAAAACACCGGAAGCAAAACAACAGGCCCCCTTTACGACTGCACCTTTACCAGTATTTTCAGAAGAAGAAGGGAAAAAGGTAATTGCGACATCTTCACTTGGTGCAATGACAATTTCTGAATTGGTCGATAAAGCACAAGCAACAACCAGAAGACCACCCTTAAATTCTCGAGATGCAATAATTGGATATATCGAAGGTGATCTTGTCAACCAATTACTCATTGAACAAGCGAAAAGGATGCATCTTCAGAAATCTCCTGAGGTTATGAAAAAATTTAATGATACAAGAGATAACAGAATTGCTGGAGAATTCAGAAAAAAATTCGTTGTCTTTGAGGAGGAAATAACAGAAGAAGAGATGAAAACATACTATAAAGAAAACAAAGAGAACTATAAGGTAGATGAAAAAAGAGATACCAGGATAGTTGTCGTAGAAACGAAGGAAGAAGCGGATAAGATATACAAAACCGTAATTGTAGGAGGTGATATTCAAAGGATCGCAGAAAAGCAATCCATTCATTATACAAAGAACCGCAATGGAGCATTAGGTCCTTCTCCAAAAACCAAATTTCCCGAGGGATATGGAGAGAAGGCATTCTCTTTAAGAAAAGGTGAAATCTCAAAACCATTCGAGACTAAGGATGGATTTGTTGTAATGAAACTCGTTAAAATTGAACCTGCAACTTATACTGAATATGAGAAAGTTAAGAACAGAATTAAGAATGAAATACGAAATAATAAAATAGAAAAGATAAAGAGCGACATTGTAGACAAACTAAAGCAGGACACACATGTTTATATAAATGAAGATGTTCTTTTAATGGCAGGTAAAACAGAAAAAGGATAGGAGAAAAAATGAAAAAACTTATTACTGTATTGTTCATTCTCTCATTGTTATTAGCTCTTGGATGTGAAAAGAAGCCAGTCGAAGGTACTGTAATTGCAAAGGTTAATAAATCGGTTTTTACTCTAGAGGATCTAGAAGACCAGATTCCACCATATATATCAATACCAGCTGACAGGAAAAAAGCTTTCATTGACGAATGGATAAATACTGAACTCGTTTATAGTGAGGCTATTAAAAAGGGAACAGATAAGGATGAAGTGGTACAAAAGAAACTGAATCTCTTAATAAAGCAGTATCTCGCAAATGAATTACTATCAAAACGTCTTGAAGGTGTGGGAAATGCAACTGAGTTTGAGGTAAAAGAATATTTTCAGACACATGAAAGAGATTTTAACTCACAGGTTAAGATCGCACACATACTTCTCTCAACAGAAGAGCAAGCAAGAATAATTCTTGAAAAACTGAAGGCTAAAGAAGATTTCATTACTCTTGCAAGAAGATTTTCCCAGGATAGCATAACAGCGGTAAACGGAGGACTACTACCTCCCTACTTCAAATTCGGAGAGATGTTTGATACACCAGAATTTGAAGCAGCAGCATTCGTGATCAACAAACTTGGTGGTTTAAGTGGTGTCGTAAAAACTGATTTTGGTTTTCACATTATCAAATTAATCGATAGAAAACCAACAAAAGAGAAAGTTACACTCAACGATGTAAGCATGCAGATTAGTCAGGTTCTTACGACAATGAAACAGAAAACTGTTATGGATACATGGCTAGATAGTTTAAGAACCCACGCTGAAATAGAAACTCACTACGAACTAATTAAGTAACCAATAGATGCGTTAAAGGACTCTGGGGTTTAAGAGTCATAGTACAACAGATTTTTGAGTAATTACATCGAAAATCCAACAGGTTGAATGAAGTAAACTTAAACTAACAATGAAACTCTCAAGGAACAAATTTTTATCTATCCTTCATTTTTTAACTTTCACCCATTTAGAAAAGTATTTTCTAATGGGGCTCATTCTTCTCCTTTCTGTTCTTCCTACATTTGGAGCTGAGGAACTTGATGCTATTGCAGCAGTAGTTGGCAACGAAGTTATTACAAAAAGCGAAATGACTGAGCAATTACAGTTCCTTCAACTGAGTGGTTTTATAAGACCAGAGGATTCACTTAAAATGGATAGCTTAGAAATGGACTTACTGACACAGCTAATTAATAGAAGGGTTCTTATCGAATATGCTCAGGAAGAATCAATAGAAGTTCAGGAGGCGGAGATTGAGGAAATGCTTGAAGGTGCACTTGAAGATATGAGATCAAGGTTCCCGGACGATGAGGCATTTATGCAACAATTAGAGAAAGAGGGTTTAACTTTACAAACTTTCAAGCAGAATTACAGAAAACAGCTAAAGGAAAATCTCTTACTTCAGAGGTTAATGCAGTCAGAATTCGGCGCTGTAATGTTTGTTACCGAAAAAGAAATAGAGGAATTTTATAGTGTTAACCGCGATTCATTCGCAGAACCTCTAAAAATAGAACTTGCTCACATTCTGATAATACCAAAACCTTCAAAAAGTGAAGAAAACAGGGTGCAGAATAAAATCAATGAAGTATTACTGAGACTCGAATTTAATGAGGATTTTAGTGACCTTGCGAGGAAATACTCTGAGGGTAAATTTAAAAACAAAGGTGGAGATCTTGGTTTTGTAACAAGGAATGATCTTTCACCTGAAATTGTAGATATTGCGTTTTCCCTGAAAATAAATGAGGTGACTATAGCTAGAGGAAGAGATGGTTTTCATTTACTGAAATGTATAGGGAAAACGACAGACGCCTGCCATATCAGGAGGATATTCTTTGCGGTAAAAACAACAAGCATGGATACTTTGAGAGCACATAATCTCTCCTTAAAAGTAAAAGATCTTGCGAAAACTGGTGAAAGTTTTTCAGCTCTTGTGAAAAAGTATTCTGACGATATTGATACTAAGGGTAAGGGGGGCTTGCTTGGTGAAGTTTATATAGATCAACTACATCCACTTTTTAAGGATGCTGTAAAGGATCTTGAGGAGGGTGGTATAAGCGAACCTGTGAAAACAGAATTTGGTTTTCATATATTTAAGGTTTTAGCTAAACCCGAGCCAAAAACTCCCGAGCTTGATGAAATAAAGGATCTTGTAAAAGAATTCATTATTCAGAAAAGGACAAAAGAAAAAACGGACGAATTACTTGAACGAATTCTACCTAATTTTTATGTAGAAAATTTCCTTAAAAAACAATAATCACAAAGACCACAGAAAAATATTAAAATGAAGTCATTACTTGTACTTCTCCAGGTTCTCATTATTAGACTGGATAACAGGATGTCCAGGATCAAAGTATCTTGTTAATCTTGCTGTCACGTATAATAAGTCCGTTTATTACATCATGGTAGGAACTTGCTCATATGGAGTATGCTACTGGCAAATCCTTCGAGGATGCTCGGGATAAACTCCGGAGGTTTACGGGGTAAATCTTGCCTAAATTTCTGTTCTTCTGTGAAACAATCTTAAAGATCTATTAACCGTGCAGAAATGTGCTTGTAATTTTAACCTCTCATCAGTTGCTGAATCTTACAAATTTGACATCCTTGGTAAGATAATAAATGTCTGTAATAATCTTCTTTGATCATTGTCTAAGTGAAGACAAAAGACTAATGCGTCTCGATCTTTTTCTTAAAAAAGCAAGGATAATTAAAACCAGAACAAGATCAAAAACACTCTGCGAGAGGAAATCGGTTTTTCTGAACAATACAAGAGCAAAGCCAGGGAAAGATGTTAAACCAGATGATATAATAAGAATCGATTTTGATAAAAGGATTTTGATCATAAAGGTTATTAAAATGCCTATAAGAAATGTTGCAAAGTCCGAGACACTAGACTATTATAGAGTCTTGAAGGATGAAAAGGTGGATATTATCTAATGATGAAAATCGGAATAACCATTGGAGATCCTGCAGGTATAGGACCAGAAATCATTTTGAACTCTGTAAGTAAACTCGAGAAAATAAATGGTTTCAGATTTATTGTTTTATCTCCTGCTGGTTTCTTGAAACAATATGCACGCAGAACAAAAATAGACGTTACACTACCTGTTACAAGTAGTATAGAAGATATTAACAAAAAGGTAATGGCTTTAGAAGTCATTGAAAGAACACCATTCCAACTTGCAATACCAACAGCAAATACAGGTAATGTTGCACATAGAATTATCAAAAAGGGAATAAGGTTCGCCTTAGACAAAAAAATAAATGGGCTTGTTACTGCTCCAGTTTCAAAATATGCTATAAATTTAACAAAAAGAAGGTTCACTGGGCATACAGAAATGCTTAAAAGGATGACAGGTGTTAAAGATGTTTTGATGTTTTTTGTATCATCCACACTAAAAGTAGGTGTTGTTACAACTCATATAAGTTTAAAAAAAGTTTCTCAAAATATCACTAAAGAAAAGATATTTTCAAAACTTGTTCTGCTAACAGAAGGACTAAAGCAGTATTTCTCTGTCAAACAACCTAAAATTGGTATTTCAGCAATCAATCCACATGCTGGGGAAATGGGTTACATTGGTAATGAGGAAATTGAAATAATTAAACCTGCGATAGAAGAAGCACGAAAAAGAGGACTGAAGATTGATGGTCCTTTCCCTTCTGACACAATTCTTCTAAAGAGGGAAAAGTTCGATGCACTCCTCTTTATGTACCACGATCAGGCAATGATACCAACAAAGCTACTCTCATGGGGTAAAAATGTTAATGTTACACTTGGATTACCTTTTGTAAGAACCTCTCCTGACCATGGAACAGGCTTTGATATTGCAGGTAGGGGAATTGCATCTCCCGACAGTTTTATGGAAGCAGTAAGATGCGCATGCAGGATGATAAGAAAAAGAATTATATATGATAAGAGAATGACAAACCCCAAAGTTAGAATGTCAAAAAATAATCTAAATCAAAACAACAATGACACATAACGATATAAAAGCAGAGAACAACTACAATATAGCAAAATGTTGTTTTTGGAAATTGAGATTTAATTTGGAAGTTGGAAGTTGGAATTCAGAATTTTGTAAACGAAATCCCCTTTTAATAATAGCTTTAATACTTATTTTCTTTTTTTTACCTTCCTCTCTTTCCAAAGCTAAAACATTCGAGGATATTGAGCCCGAGTATTGCATTAGCTATGTTCAAGCGATATTTCTGCCCTGGTGGGAAGATGAATGGGAAGAAACGCTTACAGGTTTTAGAATAAGGGGTAGTTCTTTTGATCTACCTACACTTCATATACTCCAACACTGGAAGGGTAGAATTCCATTCAATGATCTCCTCTTTTTCTCTTTTAATTATTTCACTGATGCAGATGAAGATAGTCAATTCTACAAACAGGAGATGGAATTAAAATGGAGGATTAAGGGAAGGAATTACATTTCTCTCTTCGGTTACCCGTATTATGATAAGAAACAGAGTGATATTGGAATTCGATATTCCTTTGAGGAAACACCATTTGATTTCATCAAACTCTCCATTCTATTTGAGAATGCACCCAATAATTACACTTTTAAAAACAGAGATATGGATTCAATGAGAATCTACGAAGAGCTTCCAATTCAATTTTCACTGGATGCATCTATTATCAAAAAAGCAAACACCAAACTAATCATTTCTTATAATTACGAATTTCCATACAGTGCTAATTATGAAAACCAGGATGGTGAAATTCTTAACAAAACAAAAGGTGAGAGGTCAGATATTTCTATAGAAGTGAACTCAATTTTTTCTGATTCCTCGAGATGGGGGTGGAAAATTGATTTTTCATATAAAAAAAAGAAGTACCTATCTCATAGTGGAAATTTAGACAGCATCTCTAAAAGCACTCGAATCAGACCGAATATTTATCTGGACAAAAGGATTAATCGTCTTTACAACTTAATTATGTTATATAACTACGATCATGAACAAAATGGTCGTTCTGTGAATATAACAAGGAAAACCTTCCTTTTAGGGATAGTGAGGAATTTCCATTCACATTCAAAAATCGGTTTGAGTTACTGCAATGGATTAACGGATAACATTATAGAGGATATGATTAGAAAAGATAACAGGCTAATCCTCTCGGCAGAACACAGATTCAAGAATAAAGCAAGGCTTGGTATGAACCTCGGCATAGAACTTGACACAAGAGATGTGACTCATGGATTGCTGGGACGTTACGATAAGCTATTCTTTTTCCTGCAGTACCCCATTAAGTAATCTGAGAATAAATTAAGAAATCATTACCCTCCATAGCCTGCCCCACTTACAAAAACAAGACCAATAAAGCCAATACCAGTTGAACCTCTGATAACATATCCTGATGTTGTTCCATCCTTTTGTATCCATGAAAAGTAAATAACCTTCCCAATATAATCAGGAAACCACTCAGATGTATCTCCAAGAGCATCAATAAAAGCTTGCTCATGAGGTGAGTATGGGTTTTTCATCCCACCACGAAGGAACTGGGAAACTCTTTCATTCATTTTAGAATCCTCATTGATCAAGTAAGTAGGAAATGTAATCGTCTCAACATAGATAATCTGTAACACTGAATGTAAACTGCGCATGTTTGCCTTTATCACGGATTCTCTTGCCATCTGAATTGGAGAGCCCAACATATCTTGAATACATAACTCTTTAAGACTATTATCCACAGGACCTTTGCTGACCCCCAAACCAAATTTACATCTTTTGAACTCATATGACATTCGAACAATAGTATCACCAGCAACAACAAGTCTTGAAATTACCATTAACAACGTATCTTCTTCAAAATAATCTTCTATAATTACCTCATCGATTCCTCCTATTCCCCACCATGCTTTAATTTCTTTCTTCATTCTCTCTTCTGTAATCTCTCTACAGCACGAAACAAACATTACAAGCATAATTACCGTAATTATAAGCCTGAGCCTTCTCATGCTAACCTCCTGGTATAATATTCATTATACCTGACAACTCTTCTAGCCAAAATTGACTAACAAACCAACCTTTAGAGATGATGCCTTTAAATGAGAAAGCACCTGATATTTAAAAACATCCGGCATATTGCCAGTTACTGCCTTAATTTCAATAATAGTTTTATCCTCAATAACTAAATCCACAATGAAATTTCCTACTTTTTTGCTCTGATAGTAAACCTCAAATCTTTTTTCTGTTTCATACTTTAACCCTTCTTGCTCAAAAGCTAATTTAAGCGCGTTATGATATACCTTTTCATTAAATCCTGGACCTAACTCAGAGTGAATTCAGACATCCTGATCTTTATAGGATGTCTTTGTTATTCATTACCTTTACCCCGCATGCCACGTGTAAAATTTCAATATCATATTGTGGTTAGAAAAGAATCTTCTAATGGAGTTTATCCTTTATCCTTTCCTTTACCTACTCCATATGCTATTCCCTGTTTTCTGTCTTCTACTTTCTTCCCCTCTGCTTTTAAAATTTTAACAAGTACAAAATTTGCTGCAAAACCACCCATCAAATAAGCCAAAGCCAATCCACCAAACACTCCAGGAACACTAAATAGATAGGAACCTGCAAAGGCAAGAGGAACTAATAAAACAAACATCTGTATGATTGTTAAAATTGCTGCATGTAGTGGTCTGTTTAGAACATTTAGAACTGTAGTTGAAATCACAAAAATCCCTCGCAAACCATAAGCAATCGGTACAATCCAGAGATATAGCATAATTGTAGAAATTACAAGTTGATTATCATTGAAGATTGATGCAATTGGTCTAGCTGCTAACACAAGCAGAAGATACATCATAACTCCCCAAACCAATGAAAATTGGATGCTTTGTTTTATACCCAAATTCACCCTGTTTAATTTTCCTGCTCCCCAATTCTGACCTACAAAAGGTGCAATTACTGATGATAGAGCCATAATTACAGTCAAAGCAAAGAACTCTATTCGAGAAGCCACACCGTATGCTGCCACAGCTTCACTTCCGTAAGAAGATACAATCCTCGTAATAACACCAATAGAAAGAGGCAAAATAATTCGCGTTCCTGCTGTTGGTAAACCGATATAGAGAATGCGTTTCCACGAGTCAAAAATGGTTTTTAATCTAGGTATTACAAATGTTATCATCTTGTCACGATATATGAGAACCCATAATGCAACTAACAAAGTAGTTGCCCTTGCAATAACAGTAGCAATAGCTGCCCCAGCTAGTTCAAGTCTTGGAAAGGGTCCGATCCCGAAGATTAACAAAGGATCAAGGATAACATTAACCATGACTGCCACAAGCATAATAATACTCGGAGTTTTTGTGTCTCCAGTTGCTCGAATCGCATTGTTCCCCACCATAGGAACAACAACAAAAATCATCCCAAAATACCATATTCTCATATATTGTTTTATCAAAGACACCATTCCGGAATTTGCACCGAGGAGACGAAATACTGGATCAATTGTTAAAAAACCAATAACTACAAAAAAGGCTACTATAAGTAGCGAAAGTACAAGGCTATCAGTTGTTAACCGTTGTACTTTGCGGTGATCCCCTTCTCCAATTGCACGTGAGATAACAGCAGACGCACCCATACCAAGTCCAAGTGCCAGACTGTTTATAATAAGCACTACTGGAAAGGTAAAACTTAGCGCTGCCAGCTCCTCAGTTCCGAGTTTTCCAACATAAAAAGTATCTACAAGATTGAAAGTAACCATACCTAACATTCCAAAAACCATAGGTACAGTTAATCTAACTAATGTCTTTCCTATAGGACCTTTGACGAGCAGTGCCTTTCTTCTATCCTTCATTTCTTTTGTCCCACATATCTTGTTCTATACTTAATTTGTCTAACACGTTATTTTCTTTGTGAAAACCTACAAAAAAAGGTTGCATTGCAACCCAATTTTTAACTTTAACCTTAAACACTTATATTTATAGTAAATATCTACTTAACTTTCATCATTGTTTCTAACACTTTACTAATCTGATAATCTGTCTTCTGTCATCCGTTTTCTGTACTCTGTTTTCTATCCTCTGACTCCTGTCTTGTGCCTGGTGACCTGTTTCCTGATGTCACTTTATCTCCTGCCCGTTTGAAAAGAATTTTCTAACGGTGTTTATCCTTATCTGTCTATCTCCCATCCTGAGCCTGTAGTGAGGAATTCGAACTGCTGCAAAGTCCTGAGCCTGTCGAAGGGCGAAGTTGAAGGGCTTGCCGAAGGATCACTTCAAAAATCCAGAATACTTATTTTCATAGTTAAGAATTTCCTGTTGTATCTCTTCGGTCATCAGTTTCCAATCTCTCAATCTTACATATGCTTTGTAGTGAGCACCCGGATAAGGAGATCTAATTGCAGCAAAAAGACATTGGAGTTTTTGGTCATCTGACAGTTGCAGGCAATCTCCTTTATCACCCGGCAATCTTCCATAAATAAAGATACCCATAGCATCGGAGAGCTCATCTCCTGTGGCATGAGGATTCCTGAGGGTATTTAATAGTTTAACAAATGTCCAGTTGTAAGTCAAATTACTTCCACAGACACTACACTTTGGCTCGTCCGATTCATAGTACCAGGATGCAAATCCAGGCAGGAATCTGAATCCACAGTTAGAACACTGTTTGACGGTTTCATGCAAAGATAGTTGTGAACCTATTTTATAACAATCACAGCAGAAGTATATCTCAAAATCTGAATGATAGGAACTATTATCTTTTACTTCTTTACCACAAATCCCGCAGTAAAATTTTTGCTGTTTTTTTTCATGTCCTATCATCTCATTCCGATCAATGTGATTTGTATTGCTTATCTCATTTATCTCGCTCATTTCTTTTCTCGTAGTTTTAATATCCCACTGATCTTTCAATATACTTGGTCTACTCATTAGGTTATCTGTCCACTACATCTACTTCACTCTTCTTGCAGATCGGGCAAATAAGGCTAATTGGACCAATGAGACAATTTATTCTTGTCTCAAAATTTATATCAGATAAATATCAAAAAGTCAAGATTAATACAACTACGGAAACGTAAGTTCCAGTACAAATTCTTCCCATTTCTTCTTAAAAGCTTTCATATCCTCCTCCCCCAAAATTTTCTTAAGTGTTTTGTATCCTGTTGGATCTTCTTCACTTTCTTCACAGAATTCGTGGTAGAACTTAACAAGCAGTTCCTTTTCCTGAAGGTAATAACACAGATAACGAGCTTGACCATAATTAGTACCTCTATCTTCTGTGTAGAAAGCATTATCACTCATTGAAGTCAGGGTTTTGAAAGATAGTACAATGCCTTTCTTAATTGCTTCTTGCAATCCTTCCAAACGGCAGTTGGTTTTCCCATAAATATGACCGTCCTTTTCCATGCATTGTTCATAAAGTGAAGCAAGACCTTCATTAAACCAAGCAGGACATTCAGGAAAGTTAGCATTCATAAAAGGATGAACAATTTCATGGACAAGAGTACCTCCACCAGTACTTATGTTCATAATCAGAGATTTGTCTTCGTCAGAATAATAACCAAATGGAGTTGTAGGTTCATCCCCAAAGATCTCTTTCGCAAACTTTTCATAACTTACTTTATCCTTAAATAACCAGATATCAATTATATCTTCTGGATCTTTTTCAAAAAAATCCTGTTTTATCATATAAACTGTCCATTTAATAGTCTTGACTGCACGTTGTTCAACCTTCTCCGGTGTCTCATTTCCAATCACCACAAAAGGTTTCTGTACGATTATTATGAATCCTTCCGGAACCTTTTTCTTAAGTTCCGTTACATGTTGATCATAATCAGTATCTGTAAATTTCTCAGAAGCATGAAGTTGACCAGGTTGTTCATTCTTCACAGAAGGCTGGCATCTATAGCATCCACAAGAAAGGAGAAGTCCAGATGCAATAAAGACTGTTATAACTATTGTTAACCATCTCAGTTGTTTTCCACGATATTTCAATTATTACCTCCATTTATCTGGTTTCTGCCTTGTTTGTCATTCAGATTTCTGATTTTGTCATCCCCCTGCTTTATCCTTTACTGAAATCTCTGTCTTTTGATCTAATGTTCTGATACTCTGATTTCTCCTTACTCTCTTTCACAGTCGTCCCTCGTCTATCGCTTGCCTGCGGTCTGCCGTCTTCGGTCTGTGGTCTTGCTTTTAACTTTATCCTTTATCCTTTAACCTTGTCCTTTTCGCCCTTCATCTCTCTTCCCTCGTCCCCTGCCTGCCCCGTAGGCTTGCCCTTCGGGGTCCCTCTTCTGACTTCCGTCCTCTGTTATCTGTTTTCTGTCTTCTGTCCTTTGTCTACTATCTCCCTCCCTGTCCAGCAATATGTGCATAAACTGTCTTCTGGTAATTCGGTTGCAGAAATCATGTCTTCAAGTCTTTGATATTTCAAAGAAGTTACATTCAAATCTTTTTCCATATTCTTAAGCATTTCTTTGTAATGTTTGGAATCAGGATCAAGATAGGGCTTTACATCTTTAATATGTTTACCAAACATAAGTTTAAGTATCCTCCTTGCAAACAACTCGTCCAACTGCCTTGTAGAATATAGAAACTTACAGGGAAACATAAGGGCAGGGCACGCAGGTCTCACATGAACCTCTTTTGCTTCTGCATTCCATAGTTTTATGAGCAAGTAATTCTTCAATTGTGTTCCTCTGACAATCGAATCCTCTGTTATTACCATCTTCTGTCCTCTTATTAGGGAATCCGCTGTTATCTGTTTCATTAAAGCTACTAAATCTCTTGTTTCCTGTGAAGGTGGTACATAGCTCCTTGCCCATCCCGGAGTATACTTAAGAAGTGGTATTCTCACAGGTATTCCCGATTCATATGAATAACCATAAGCATATGCTGTTCCTGAATCTGCTACCCCTGCCACAAGATCAACTTTAACATCATCTTTTCTTGCAATAATTCTTCCAGAATATTCCCTGAATTCCTCTATGTTTTTTCCTTCATACTCTGATGCAGGAAATCCTGCGTATACATATAAAAAAGTACACAACTGAAGAATATTTCCTGGTTTCTTTATTTGCTTTATCATATTTTCAGTTAACAAGATGATTTCACCAGGCCCCAAAAATCTCTTCGTTTTAAATCCAAGATTTTTGTATGAACATGTTTCAGATACAACTATTTTATCATCGTTTCTCTCGCTTAAAACCAAAGGACTCCTTCCATACCTATCTCGTGCTGCATAAATCCCTTCTTTGCCTAAAAGTAACAAAGATAAAGAACCATCTATCTGGTCATGCATGTATTCTATCCCATCCTCTATTGTTTTCCCTTTGTTGATTAACTTGGCTGCCAATTCCATTTGATTTACTTTCCCGCTCAGCATCTCTGAAAAAACCACACCCTCATCAATTAGTTCTCTGGCAAGTTTATCTTGATTGTTAATATAGCCAGCACCACAAATCGCATATTCACCAAACTTCAATTGCATTATTAATGGCTGAGTATCTCTATCACTTATAACGCCAATACCAGTATTTCCTTGCATATTTATGAAATCAATATCTTCTGAGAATCTTGTTTTAAATTGTGCTTTCGCTATTGTGTGAATTTTTTTCTGTATTATATTACCATCTGATATTGCTATTCCACCATATGACGTACCCAGATGAGAATGATAATCAGTTGCGTAGAACAAATCTTTTTTACAATCTCCTTTTGATGCAATGCCTACAATACCACTCATTTAATCACCTCCATTTGTCTTTTTAGCTGTTAGAAATTCATTTTCTACAGGAGTTTATCCTTCCACTTTCTTGCTTCTGTCCTCTGACCTCTGTCTTCTGACTTCTATCTCTAAAACCATGTCCTCTTTTTGTACTCCCCATATTCTTCATATTTCCTATCAAGCTCTTTTTCTTCCAATGTTTTCCAGTAGAGAAGATAAGTTGTCCACATAAGTCCTGATGCCAGAGTAACAAGACTTTGCATAAAAATAGGAAAGCCGATAATCCACAGTATAAACCCTAAGTACAACGGATTCCTTATTCTTGAGTAAATTCCTTTTGTAACCAGATACCCTCTATCCTCAAATCCTTTCATATTTATTTGCGAAAAAATAAAAAGTGAAATCCCTATTATAAATAATATCAATCCAGTATATCTAATCCACCCTACCAGGGCAATTTTATAGGGATCTGAAAAATTCATAGAAAACCAGGATGCCCACAAAATAGCCATCACAATGTACATTATTACAATAACAACTTTTTTCTCTATGAATCTGTATTTTTTATAATTCAGTACATTGTAAACTGTCCGAGTCGTATAGCATATGAAGCAAATTCCAAACAAGATAAAATACATTTTCAGTATCTATATCCTCCTACTTCATCAGGCCTGAATTCAACTCCTAACCCGAGAGCAATACGGTTAACAAAACAAAAATAACTCGTTACAAGGTTTATGTTCAGGATATCTACATCTGAAAACCCACACTTACGCAAAACGCAAATATCATCCTGATTTACAGCATCTGGGGTCTTCGTCAGCTTAACCGCATATTTAAGCATTTTTCGTGCTTTCTCTGTAAGGTCAATGGAATTGTAGTCCTTCTTTAGTTTCCGAATCTTGTCATTATCTTCCCATAATGAATTCAGAGCTTCTGAATGATGGTTTAAACAGTATTCACAATTGTTTGAAGCAGAAACGACAACAGCAATGAGCTCAAGTTCTTCTCGATTCAAACTGAGAGACCCAAACATAAGAGTGAGATATAAATCAAGATGGGATTTCATTACACTTGGATTCAGACTATAAACTTTCATAATATTTGAAATCTTTCCTCGGTTTTGTTTTATCTCTTTATAGATTTTCTTTAAGTGTCCAGTTGCTTTATCCTCAGCAATAACCTTAATCCATGGCATAATTAGTTGCCTCCTTCTGCTTTATCTTGATTACAAAGCCTCCTTTGCTCTCTGTAGAAGGAAATAAAGAAATAAAGAATAGCAATGAAGCTAAATGCCAGTACTGGGAACAGAGAAAACACTACTTTCCTTGGTAGATCTGAAAACCATCGAACTTGCCTTGTATAGAAATAAGTATGTAAAATAAATGTTCTCATTAATGCTGCTATTAAAGAACCTATAACAGCAAAAAGCGTAGCTTTCGTCAGCTTATTCTTTCCCTTATGATGTATCTCTTTATAAAAAACATAAAAGAAAAGCAAAATAAACACTGAGTTCACCCATGGTACTACTGGTTTAACTGCACTAATATAACGAGACCTGGTTAGATAAATAATTACATTAACATTATAAATAAGCAGAAGACCTTTTGTCATTAATAATGTCATTATACAAGATCCGATAATATTAAGAATAGATACGAACTTCAGTCTTGTTTGTTCTTTCTTAACATAATCTGTGTAAAAAGCAACAAAGAAAAACACTACTGTTAGACTTGCTAGAAAAGAAGTTGTTATGCTGATTCGTGCCACTATCAGATTTTCAAATAAGCCAGGTATAAAAGTGCCTATGTTCCTTAAAAGAAAAGTGTAGGAAATTCCAATTATTACTAATAGTGTTGCATATTTCAGTTTTTGTTCGGAATGCAATTTCTGTTCTGCAGGTAGCTTTCTTACCAAAAGTATTCTACAGTCGGAGCATTCATTTATACCTGCGACATATTCACGTTTACATTTCGGACAAATCATAACTCCTCCATCTAGCTCTCTAACACTTTCTTCTTGAATTGTTCGACCAATAAGACAGTATGTTTGACTTTATGTTTTATGCTTATCTGACTACTTTCCATCCCAATCATCTGTTCATATTACTTTCTCGTCCTTCGTCTATTGCTTGCCTCGTAGGAGCTTGCTCGTATGGGCCCCGTCTGCGGTCTGCCGTCTTCTGCTTCTCCTGTAATGGTTTAGTTCCAGCAAAGCTCAATTCCATCCTGAGCCTGTCGAAGGATTAATCTACTGTATTTGCCCACAGGTAAAGTTGTGGTTCTACCTGCTCTATCTTAATTCCGCAATGTCTACAAAACCTTTTCAATACTGGTGTTAGCTCTCTGGTGATTCTTTTTAATTCTGCTAAATCAATTGGAGTTAAGTTCCCATATTCAAAATCCCTCTTAATTAATATACCAACAATTGCCCTACGGAAATCACCATCACTATAATTCCAAAAAACCTTTATATTTGATTCCTTGTTCAGTGACTTCAGAATAAGCTTTTCAGTTTCCTGGTTAATAGGATAACCTAAAATAAGATTTGCAACCCCTGAAATATGGAAATGTTGCATTGTTATTTCCTTTTGTAAAACAAATTTATGTCCTTACCTTTAAACCTATATCAAAAACTCACCCACAAGTCAAGATTAATGTAATGATCTTAGATTCCTGATCTTGTTTTTTGCCAGTATCAAGCATCCGGTATCTGTATTAGTTTTAGCTTCCATTTTCTCTCCTGAGTTTGTCCTTCGGGATTTTTTATCTGATTCAGAGCTCTCCGGACGCCTTCTCTTTCTTCATCTTCTCGATTGCCTGAATTGCTTCTTCAAGTGTATCATAAATGTTAGGTAACATTTTAACTCTCAGAGAAGTGGTACGCACTGTCATCCGAGCCCAATCATTTGTCCCCCATCGAGCTAAGCCAAGCATATGTACATCTATTGTAGCTCTCGCTCTCTCACCATAATACTCCGCGATTTTAGCATGAACAAGAAGGTTATCGATATTGCAAACCACGTAAACCCTCTCCCCAAGCTCTTTGAAACACTTAATGTACTCTGCGAAAAACTCGTCCACATCCTCTTTAGTTTTGATCTCACCATGGTCCTCGGTGAAAATTATGTTACGTTCAGGATCATATCTAAAGGCAACGCTAATATCCATGTTTCACCTCCTTTACGTATTCTTATATGTCAATTTCTATAACATTTATTAAGCAAATCCTTACAACGCACTTCGCTAAAATTGAATTTACCTTTCGAACTCTCTCCTTTATTCACGCAAATCAATCCACTTCAGCCATGATTCTTCTTCTAACTAATGCGAGAGGAATAGTGCAATGTTCTAATAACCTATCATGAAAATCCTTCAAATCAAATTTGTCTCCAGTGACTTTTTTATAATCATCTAAAATATCCAATATCTGAAGTTTACCAACCAAGTAACTGGATGCTTGTCCTGGGTCAGCAATGTACCTCTTAACCTCCTTTTCATAATAGGTTGAATCACCGCCTAACGTTGCGCACATAAAATTAACTGCATCTTCATAACTGAATTGTTGGGTTTGCAGCATGACATCAACTATTACTCTGACTGCCCGAAATGCTACTCCTTCCTCTACTCTTATAACTGCAGCTAATGAACCTTCATACAGGTTACTATGTGCCATCAATTCTTCACAGTACAATGCCAAACCTTCAGCAAAGCTCAATTCCATCCTGAGTTTTACGAAGGATATCTTCCAGCCAAAGGATTAATTCCAGTTTTCTCCTTACTCCCTACTATCTTTCACAGTCGTCCTTCGTCCCTCACTTGCTCTCTTCACAATTTTCCATAATATTCAAAACGTGTATGGCATTTCGTACATTCAAAGGTGTAGTGCTGAGCAAGACCTTGCTTTTTGTCTTTTCCATAACCTGATATCGCAGGTGTTCCTCGATACAAGACATTTTTATTTCCGCACTTCGGACAAACCTTCTTATCTGTCTTAATCTTCTCTCTTTCGCGTTTCCACAGATTAACAAGTAAACTCATAAGAACGCTTGCTCCTGCGATTATAAAGGGTATTAATGCTTTCAAGTCCTTGATAGATTCCTCCTAATGCGAAATATCTAGAGTTTACTGCATAATCACTAAAATCATTCGAACAATAGGACAAATTGGTCTGACCGAACGAATGAAACAATTTATCTAGATTCTATTACTAATATTATATAAAAAAACTACTGTAAAGTCAAGGGTTTTTGAATTTACGAAAAGCTTGATGGTGTTATTAGTTATTGGTCATTAGTGACGGAAGGGGTCTGACCCCATATGGCTCCATCCTGCACGTAGTCGCAGGCTTTAGCCTGCGTAATGGTGTGAATCCCCCCTTGAAGGGGTGTCATATACCGTATGGTATATGACGGGGTGTGTAAGTTTGTCATTGCGAGTAAACTTTCGTAATTATAAATGAAGCAATCTAGGTTTGAAGCTGACTGAATTCCAGCATATGGCTTAATTCCAGTGCAAAGCAGTAAATTCCATCCTGAGATACATCGAAAGATTACTTCCATTGCGGAGCAATCACTTCCAGCGTAGCTATCTTCCAGTCTTGAGTTTGTTGAAGGTCGGTGCATTCGTCATTCTGATTTCTGGTTTCGTCATTTCTATACTTATCTTCTACCCTTTCTACTGTATCCTTCTCCTTTTCGCTCTACGCTCTTCGCCCCACGCTCCACGCTGTCCTCTCCCTACTCCCTACTCCTTACTACCTACTCCCTACTATTTTTCATCTTCTATCCCATTGTAATCTCATTTTAGCTTTAGCCTCACCTCATCAAGGTTAATGCTTTTTACTACCTCCCAGAACCAGGTATCAGCCTCAGCCTGGTATTTGCGAAGATCTTCAGGGTTAGCAACAAAACACAAGCTATGAAGACGCTTCACTACTTCCGGTGGCAGGTCATAATGAACATAGCTTGTATAAAAATTGAAATGAAGTGGATAGTATTTAATCCTTAGAACTTCTACCAGAGGTCTATACGTGTACCCCATGTAAAAACTGAGAGCTGTAATATCATTACCTCTGTTTAACTCTTTGAGAGTTAAAACCTGGAACAAATCAAAAGTAGTCTTTAGCGTCTCCAATCGTTTTTCAATTCTATTAAGGAAAGACTTAGAGTCGATTGGATCATTCTTAACCACTCCAATCTTGTCGAAATGCACAATAGGCTCTCCATGGATCTGAAATTGAAGAAATTTATCCTTGCTGGATTTCTTTATTACCACAATATCGAGAAACAAAAAAGGAGTGGCTTTCTTCAAACGATAAAAAACCTGAGAGTGACCATGCCAGGTTGGTTCTGGTAAACGGAACTTTAGGTCGATTTCAGAGAGAGTTAAAACCGCTTTCTCAATTGATTCAAACGTGTCCCCGACACGCTCGTCCTCAACATCCACAATTAAGTCGAGATCAGACCACTCGTCAATCCTATTAAAACTTGCAGCACCTGCTTCCCAAAGAGCATTAATATAATCCAAAGGTTTTAACGTAGTTATAAGAGTATCAATAATATTCTTTCGTGTAATACCTACTTCTTTCATCCTAACTCCTCTTTGATTGAAGCATCGCAAATGTGACTCCTGACGGTTCGTTAAAGAGGCAAATCTTTGAACCACCGGGAATTTCAGTTGGAGATATCACAATATGCCCACCAAGCTCCTCTATTTTTTTCACCTTAACATCGATGTCATTAACTTTGATGTAGATCGTAAGAAATGGCAGCTTTGCTTTCTTCAATGTGAATACACCACCACCACTAAATCCATTTGGAGCTTCACCAGCAGGAACCTCATAAATGCCAATTTTCTCATCGAATTCAACATCCCAATCAAAAACTTCTTTAAGAAAATTAATCGACTTCTCTGCATCATTGGATGCAAGTTCCCAATAACAAACTGGATTTTTCTGCATTTCCACCTCCTCTCTGTCTATACAATACGTTTTGTCCTAACATAGACTAGGTTATTAGTCATTGGTCATCAGTCAATTAACTATAAGCTTCAGACTAGTGTCTGCTGCTCTTTGTCCAGAACGTAGTCGGAGACCTTTAGCATTTAACCCCGTTAGAAAGCAGTTTTCTAACGGGGTTAACCTTTGTAGGACAGTAGTTTTTATTCCCAGCTTTTATACTCTTTCCTACTTAACCTCGAATGTAATGGAAGTGACTTCTACCCCGTTTGCATCTGTGTCGTGCATACGGAAATCGTACTTTCCAGGGTCACCAGGAGCAGTAAAAATCATTGTTCCTGATGTTTTCTTCTCAATATACCGATAGCCAATATCATGCTCGTCATTCTTTGTCTCATTCCCATGTGGGATGCTAGATGGAATAATACCTATCCATGCACTTGATGCAAACTCCGCAGGGGCTGTAAAATGCACCTTAATTTTCTCCCCAGGAGAAAATGTAGTCTTATCCAGCTTTAGGGTTACACCTTCATACACCCTTTTCACTTCAAATGATACGTACATCATTTCCTTCCCGTCATTATCTGTATCATGCATCCGAATGTCGTATGAACCTTGATTAACTGGAGCTTTAAAAACCATTGTTCCAAGTACCTTATTTTCAATATACTCATAAGTTAGGTCATTCTCATCGTTTTTGCTTTCGCTTCCGTGTGGAATATTTGACGGGACAATACCTATCCATGCACTTCTATCGAAGCTTGAACGTGCGGTGAATCGAACTCTTATTTCTTCTCCTGGGCTAAATATCTCTTTTTCAAGCTTAAGAGTCATCTTCTCCTTTCTTATTTTCTCACCACAACTAACTACTACAAAGACACAAAAAACCAGAGCAAGGACTAAGACCTTTCTCATTTCAACCTCCTTGGGTTAAAAGTTATTTAGTAATTGTACCTCTGTGGTAACATTTTAATACCATTTTATATCAGAAAAAAATCAGTAAGTCAAGGGTTTTTGAATAAAAGTTAGAAATAACTAGGTTATTTTATTACAGATAGTTATCTGTAGTCACTCAACTTAAGTATCGTTTTGTCCATATATTACCTTAGCATTTCGAAAGTATTTTCTCAGCTAAGAATCGTCTACGCTGGGAGTATTTATCTCGCTTAGGTGTGCGTTTTAATAGACTCTCACATAATCTTGACGCATATTGCATTTCCTTAACTGCGGACGGAAGATCAATTTCACTTAATGCCAGGAGCGTATAATAGAAAGGATATTTTCTCCATCGACCACTTCTATCACGGTGTAACTTCAAATTCTTAATTCCTGCCTGTAATTCCCGTTTAGCATTCTTAAGTCCTCCCACTGCTAAGTGCCGCCAATAAGAGCAGGAACATGTTCCACAACAATATGTTCCACGTATACGACCTTTCCCTTCTGAGATCTTTATCCTCTCTACCATTCCTTTGTTTGCATTAGATAGGGATTTTTGAACACCAGCAGTATTAATACTTAAAAGAATCAAAGCTCGACAGGCTTCTTCTCCAAGTATGTGAGCTGTTGCAGCTCCTGATCTTACCCTTTCCCCTGTAAAAAGCCTTATACCATCTCTGAAGTCTTTATCCGTAGGCGCAAACATATTTGCATATGAACCAGATTTACCTTGTCTATTAGCAATCCATTTTGCTACCTCACTCTTCTTGGATTTTGATAAAGAATGTCCAAAGAAAAAAACCTCATTCACCGCATCCACAGTTTTGGCTAAACTACTTTCATAAACAATCTTCATATTCCCTCCTACTTTTTGTGCACTGGTATCTTGTGCCATTGTGCTCTTACGTGCTGCGAGTTACGGGTTACGAGTTCTTACTTAACGGTTACGGTTATGGCTACGATGCCCGTTTCGTCTTTCGGTAACGTTCTTTGTCTAAACACACGTTACCCTAGCCTGTAACCAATACTTACATTCGTCGACCTTCTTTCGTCCATCGTCTGCCTTGTGCACTTTTGCTCTTACGTGTTGCGAGTTGCGCGTTACGGGTTGCGAGGCGCATGCTGCTGTTTTTGTCATTGCGAGTAATCTTGCATAGTCACAAATGAAGCAATCTCGGTGTTTCATTTTCGTAATTTCCATTTTCCTAATTTCGTCTTTCCTGCTCTTTATTATCTTCCATCTAATATCTTATATCTTTAATCCCAATCATCTGTTAGCATTACTTTCTCGTCCATCATCCATCGTCTATCGTCCATCGGCTTTTTAATATCTATCTGGTTAGCACAATTTTCCCTCGAATAGAATTATTACCGCTCTTCAGTTGAACAAGGTAAATACCGGCTGGAAGTCTCTTACCAAAATCATCAGTACCATTCCAGTAAATCTGATTAGTGGGTGCGATAGGTAGATGTTCGAATCGTTTAATCATTCTCCCTGTTACATCGTAAATCTTCAAACTAACACCAGTCTTTTCACCACTAATCACTGGTAGAGAATATCGAATAGTGGTTAACAACGAGAATGGATTAGGGTAAAACTTGAGAGTTAGGTTCGAGGACTTAAGACTCGAGATTTGATCTTCCTCTATGCCAGGAGTTGTGTTGCTAAAGAGATAGTTACCGATTGAGCTCTCCCAGTTTGTTACACCAAGATCAGGATACTGACTGTAGGTATATACAATTTCAATGTTATTACCTCCCGAGGGAGGTGCATTTTTAAATGATATCCATCCGGTCAAAGGGTCAAAGGTATAGTCTGATAGAGAAACCGGCGTATCATCTACCCGTACTTCCTGAAAAGATTGAATAGGATGGTGATCAAAGTAAAATAGTTTTCTAACACCATCACCACTCTTATAATCGCTAAAAGTGGTCAGAAACCTCTTTTCCACATCGCCCCACATAACTGTCTCACAGACCAAATTGTATCCTCCATTCCAAGACCAAGCCGGGATGGTATCCATAATCCCACCATTATTTTCAAAGACCACGACTGGTTCCCACCAACCTCCAGCAGCCAGGTCAAGCCAACCATCATTGTCAACATCACCCCACTCAACGCATGAACAGTAACTCGTAGCAGTCAACATTACATACTCTGGCGGGGATTGGAGGATACCTGCTTCGTTCCTGTATATTTCGATCCGACTATCATCAGGCACCAACTGACCATTACAGGCTACAGCAATATCCTTATATTCATCGTTATTGTAATCACCTACTGCTATTCTTAGGATCCATCCCGGTTCACTCGTTGACCAGGAAGCGGAATCCTCTAAAATGCCATTTATATTCTTAAAGACCGCGATTTTATGCCGATATCCGACAATCAAATCAAGATAGCCGTCATTATCCAGATCTACCCAGCGGCAGGCATCACTAGGGGTAGAATCGACAGATGTCCAATAAGGTGTTACTTCAAATACTCCGTTGTTATTTCGGTAGACCCTTGTCGGCGACTCAATCCCATTATATACATCACCAGCTGCAACTGCCAAATCAAGGTCACCGTCCAGATCAACGTCACCAAAAGCACAATCAAAGGAATTATATTGGTCTGCTGAAGTCCACCATGCAGTTTGCTCGAGACCAGCACCCGTATTTCTATAAATGCTCGTGGGACCCTGGTTACCAATGTTGAATCCCAGATATGAGACTGCCATGTCAGGAAGTCCATCATTATCAACATCTCCTATATAAATATGAGAAAAATAACCACTCTCAAATGAACTCCATGATGCAATGCCCTCAAGAGTTCCGTCTTGGTTAACATATATAGCATTACTATTTGAAGCCATATCATTGCCATTACCAGTACAATAATCAATCCAGCCATCCATTGTCACATCATAAAGTGCCCCGCCAGTCGAATAATCATTGTCAATTGAAGTCCAGGATGGTGTACTGGGTAGCGGTATCTCTGCAAAAGAAAAACTAATAAAGCCTAAAAAGACAAAAACTGAAAACGTTACTTTCAATAGTCCTCCTTCTGTTTTTAATTATAACTCTTTTCAAAAAAATCAAACCTTGTATTTCTCTAAAACTCCCTCAAAATTCCACTGCTCTCCTTTTACCTGAATGGTCGCGCTGAGTAACAGCTTATCGTCGAAAAACTTAAAGTTTCGTTTCTGGTCTGTACCTACCCAGTTTGGAAACTTACAACCCTCTATATGGTGTGTAACCGTTCCCTTCTCTGAATCGACATCATATGTTCCGCAGTAAGCATCGAATCCTTCATATGCTGTCTTTATCTCTTCTGGTGTACCACCTAATAAATCACCTGATGCAAACCTTGGTCGACCCGGACGCATCAGCAAAACTGACATATAACCACCAGATGTATATATGATCATGCCAAAAAGATTTTCACCATACGGATAAATTAACTCACCTTTTGAGGTTTGTACCTTCATTGAGATAAACTTCCATATACCTACAAGTTTTTTATTTTCCATCTATCCTCCCCTTTCTGACTTCTACCTACTGTCTTTCTCACCTCAGAGACCGCAGAGGTATATTAATTACTTACAATAACACCAAGAATGCCAGGCTGGAAGTCCTCCTTCGTTGAAACTCCGGCGGACAACAACCCGCTGAAGCCTTGGCGCAAGTGGGCCTCGCCTGTTGCTACCATCTTCTTTATACTCCAGTATATCATTATGTATTGAAGTTTGGGATTCGTCATTTTTTCTCCTCACTCCGTTTCGTCGTTCTTTACCTTGGGATAAATAGATGGTGGGCAAAGGTCGTCATTCTGATTTCTGGTTTAGTCATTCCCCTACTTTATCCTTTACTGAAATCTCTGTCTTTTGATCTAATGTTCTGATACTCTGATACTCTGATTTCTCCTTACTCTCTTTCACAGTCGTCCCTCGTCTATCGCTTGCCTGCGGTCTGCCGTCTTCGGTCTGTGGTCTTGCTTTTAACTTTATCCTTTATCCTTGTCCTTTTCGCTCTACGCTTTTCGCTCTACGCTCTTCGCCCTACGCCCTACACTATCCTCTCCCTACTATCTTTCCTTTTCGCCCTTCATCTCTCTTCTCTCGTCCCTTGTCCCTCTTCTGACTTCCGTCCTCTGTCATCTGTTTTCTGTCGTCTGTCTGCGATCTAACATTTTATATCTTTTCTTTGCCTTCTCATTATATGGATTAATTTGCAGAACTCTCTCCCATTTTTTAAGTGCTTCATCCCACATGCTTAGTTCCTCATAAATTACCGCAGCCCAATATGCAGCTAGCTCATAATTTGGATCAATCTCTATCGCAGCTTCATATTCATCCACTGCTTCAGTGTATCTGTTTTGTGCAATATACATAGTACCAAGATTGAAATGTGCACGTGCGTTGTAAGGGTTAACTCTGATCACTGTCTTCAGCATAACCTCAGCTTTATCGTACTCACACATTTTAGCGTACGCAGTGCCAAGACCATGATATGCCTGAATAAGTTCTGGTTTAAACTCAATAACCTTATGATACTCTTCAATAGCCAGTTCATAGTTTCCCAGTTTCTCATATGCATTTCCACCATAGAGATGTGCCTTTGCATGACTTATGTTAGTCTCCCCACTTATGTCAATGTTAACCAATATACCGATCAGGAGTACGCTTACAAAGGAGTAGAGAAACGGCTTGTATTCGAATGACTTTAATTTCTTAATCCAAAAATCTAATGTATAACCTGCGAATATCAAAAGAATCGGTATAACAGGCAGTCTGTACCTTGCACATACAAAAAAGAGTATAACTGAAATCATGTAAAAGAATACGAATCCATAGAATAGTAACAGTCTACGCCAACATTTACCAGAGATTATGATGCCTACAAGTGCAATAGGACATATTATACCAAATGGGAAAGCTAAAACTTTCTTCCACATAGACAATCTGAGCGTTCTCGAAAACCGTGTAAAATAATAAACATCTTCGTTATTTGTAATTTCCACACCTGTCCAGAAGTATGCAAATTTTTTACACATAAGTTTAAACCACCCCAGGGGATTTTTGATAATAAACTTGACCCCTTCTTCATACCAGAAACGAGATATCTGCGAAGGCTTTAAACTTCTGTGTGTAGTTTCTTCAGCAATCTTAACAGACACTAACCATACATTATCGAGGAATTCGCCGTGCGATTCAACCATCTCCGGTGGTTGAGCTGTCTTACCATCAGCGTTCGGATTATTACCTATGTAAAAATTTATTCCTCCCTGTGAGGATATAATAACAAAATCTTTTGCAGCAACATAATTCCTCAGTGTCACTGGTAGAATCACTATAAAGATTCCTGTTGAAAAGCATAACATATATACAAAGCGCAGTTTCATGATTATCTTAGTTTTCTTGATTTTATTCATTAAGAAAATAAGAGCCATAACCCATGGGACAAAAATAAGTACATTTGGGCGTGCTATACTGGATAGACCTAACACTACACCACCAAGCAACCAGAGTACTTTCTTAGGTTTATCAATTGCATTTAGTAAAATAAGTAAGATTAAAAGATCAAGGAATACAATGATAGTAACAATCAAAATTTCGCCTGCCCAAAAGAGGAATGGACCGTAAAATGCAGCAATGAATGAACTTATAATTGCGATTCTTTTACTAAATATTTTCAAAGCAATATAATAAATCAACACACAGATTAAAGCGCTTATAACCATCTGCACGAATCTTGCAACAAATAGATTAGGCCCAAAGATTTTATAAATCGCAGCAAGGAATAGTGGATACAAGGGTGCACGAAAGACAGGTTCCATTATCTGTTTCACTCCGAACGCAATACTCTGTGCCCAGTTATTATATCTTAAGGCATCAAGATAGAGATAACTGGAAAAAGGGCTTTTATTGTGGAGTTCGATGAGATACATCAGCCTGACTGAAAAAGAAATAATGAATATTAGAATTGGTAAACCACTTTTGAAAATAAATGTTCTTAAAAATCTTTTATGAAACTTAAATATCCTTTTTCCCATACTCCCTACTATTTTTCTATATGTACTTGTGTCTTGTGCTCTGAAGTTCTGTCTTCTGTTCTCGGTCTTCTGTCTATGGTCTTATGTCTGTTGTCTTGTTTCTTGTGACTTGTGCACTTGTGCTCTTGCTACACTTTTCCCTTCATCCCTATCCGTCCTTTGTTTCTCGCTCACCCCGTAGGAGCTTGCTCGTATGGGGTCCATCGTCCCTCGTCTGTTGTCTGTCGTCCGTCTTCTGACCTCTGACTTCTGTCATCCGTCATCTGTCTATGGTCAATGACTTCGTCGTTAATGAGCTTATTTGATGTACACTACTTTGGTAGTGCTATGACCATTTGTCTTCACAACACAGAAATAGCAACCAGCTGCAACCTTTCTACCTTCAGTGTCTCTCCCATCCCATCGCGCAGAATAAGAGCCCTGAGACATTGTGTTATCAACAAGGGTTCGCACCAATCTTCCTGCCTCATCAAAAATCTTAATGGAAACCGTATTCGTTTTAGGTACTTCGTATTTAATCACAGTTTCATAAGAAAAAGGTATGGGAAATATTTCTTTGATTGGCATACTTCCTACCGTTTCTGATGTCCCATCCACTGCAGTACCACCCTGGATCAGTTCATACTTAATTCTCATACCATAAAGTGCATGTCGGGAATCTGGTTCAAATAGGCGAACTCTAACATTATATTTGTAAGCAGTTTTGTCAATTAAGTCGTAGTCTATTTCTGCATCTGTTAATTCCTGATCGCCACCACCAGCAACACTTGCTGCATTTGCCATAGGGTATGGGCCGGTTTCGCTAAGTTGAACTCGATAAAGTGATACCTCTATATTGTTTGTTGAAAAACTGTCATGCACCCAAGCTTTGAATTCAGTTACTCGAGCACTATCTGGCAGGTATACAGATGCATAGAATTGTGCATTAGTGGAATAAGACCATAGACGACCACTACTTTTTTGCCACATAGTCCCATAATATTCCGGATCAAATGCTACTGGAGATATGCTGTAGTATCCTGTAACGGTGTCCTCAAGCACAGGTTCTGCATATGCAGTACTACAAATAAAAAGTATCGCAAATAATATAACGAATAGAACTGCAATATTTAGCTTCTTCATTCTTCCTCCTTTTTGCTTCTGATTGTTGTGCAAAAAATTAAGGGGACGGTCCCCTCAATATAAACATTCGGGACCTTGGGCACCTCAATTCACTCGACATCGTTGACTTGACTTTGCAGTACCTGAAAACGCAGTATATATCTTCTAGCCTTTTTCTCTATCTGGTGTCATTGTATATAAGTTAATATCGAAAGTCAAGACTTTTGACCATTAACTATTGACTCCGCTCTCTTTTTTCGCCATTCTGATTTCTGGTTTTATCATTCCTATACATATCTTCTACCCTTTCTACTTTATGCTTTTCTTCTCTCGTCCATCGTCTGCTGCCTTTTTTCACTTGACAAAATTGCGCATAACATATAGAGTAGATTGCTCTAAGTTGCCATAAACTAAAAAAGGAGACCAAAAATGGCAGACAAGGACAGTATTAAAGAAAGCCATAATTATCACCTGGATACACCCTTGAAGAACGAACCATTTATGTTGCGAGGGTCAAACTCACTGGGCTGGGGAATGAAAAACCGGTTGTCAAATATATTTCATCCAGATACCGGTCGTACGGTGATGCTTGCCATTGACCACGGGTATTTTCTCGGTCCGACTGCTGGATTGGAGCGAATTGATGTTACTATTGTTCCACTGCTCCCTTACGCTGATACCCTCATGTGCACACGTGGTATTCTGCGCACAATCATCCCCCCAACCTTCACAAAAGGGACCGTTCTCAGATCAAGCGGTGGTCCAAGCATACTCAAAGAACTCTCAAATGAGGAGATTGCTGTTGATATCGAAGACGCCATTCGTTTGAACGTCGCAGCACTCGCAGTGCAGGTTTTTGTTGGAGGAGAATACGAAACAAAATCGATACACAACTTGACACGGTTGGTTGATATGGGTAACCGGTACGGAATTCCAGTCCTCGGTGTTACGGCAGTAGGTAAGCAGATGGTACGAGATGCAAAATATATGCGTCTGGCAACCAGAATATGTGCCGAACTGGGAGCGTCGTACGTCAAAACCTATTATGTTCCTGAGGGATTCGAAACCGTAACTGCATCCTGCCCTGTCCCCATCGTTATCGCTGGAGGAAAAAAACTTCCGGAACTCGATGCCCTGAAGATGGCTCACAATGCAATTCAGCAGGGCGCTTGTGGAGTTGATATGGGACGAAATATATTTCAGTCCGAAACACCCAGGGCAATGATCCAGGCAGTGCGAAAAGTCGTACATGAGAACATGTCACCTGAAGATGCGTATGAAGTATATCAAACCCTGAAAAAAGAATAAAAATAAACTATACAATCTATGTCAGCCAATAAAGCCTTTAATCTGCTTAAAGAATGTTCACCAACTATCAGTGTTGGGATCTTATCAGCGGACCAGATGCATCTAAGTTCCGAGGTGGCTTTACTTGAAGAAGCGGATTTAAAGGTGATCCATTTTGATGTCATGGATGGAGATTTCGTTCCAATGACAACAGTAGGAGCACCGTTTATTAAAGCTGTGAAAACCAGATTACTGAAGGATATCCACCTGATGATTCAGGATCCGAAGACAAAGGTGGAGGATTATGTAAATGCCGGTGCCGATATCATCACTGTTCATGTAGAATCCTGTGAGGATATTCACCCGACTCTCCGGGAACTCGGAATGATGGAAAACAAGAATGACCCAGACAGGGGACTGATTCGAGGTGTCGCACTCAACCCGGATACGCCGATTGAATCACTTGAACCCTTTCTTGATAATATTGAGATAATTATTGTCCTTGCGGTAAACCCAAAAGTCAAAGGATTTCCTTTCTTTGATTCCATCGGAGAAAAATTTGCAGAGGTGAAGGACATGGCATCCAGTGCAAGAAACGAAATTCTGCTGTGTATTGACGGCGGCGTTAAACGTAACAATATCAGTAAGTTCGCTAAGATGGGTGCCGATATTCTGGTGAGTGGGAGCGCCATATTCGATGGAAAGGCTCCAATCGAAAATGCCCGATTTATGTTGAACGCATTAAAAACAAAACCAATTAGATAATCACATGAAAAATAGATGGTCGAAAGATAAGGCATTTAAATTCATAACAAAATATGGAAAAAAATGGGGAGAGAATCTGGCTCTCCGAACATATGCGAGCAGACTAATCGGAGAGAAAAAGGAACTCGTGCTTCACGGTGGTGGAAATACATCGGTCAAGGGAACATTTACAAACATCCTTGATAAAAACATCCCTGCTATTTTCATAAAAGCATCGGGACATGACCTTGCAAACATTGAGCCAGAAGGACATTCCGGACTTGACCTTGATTACCTACAGCAGTTACGAACTCTGTCGGAGCTTTCCGACGAAAATATGGTTAACGAATTGCTAACACACCGCTTAAACGCTCAAGCTGCACCACCATCAATCGAAACATTGATGCACACCTTTATTCCCCGAAAATACATTGATCATACACATGCAGACGCCATATTGACCCTAACCAATCGGATTAACGGGGGAAAAACCGTGCGCGATGCACTGGGGAAAGATATAATCATCCTGGAATATGTCAAACCAGGATTTTCATTAGCAAAAGCTGCAGCTGAAGCATTTGAAGCCTCTCCCACAAGCAAGGGTATGGTCTTGATGAAACATGGATTGCTCACCTGGGGCGAAACTGCCCGAGAATCCTATGAGAGAACAATTGAACTCGTGACAAAGGCAGAGAAGTATCTAACCAGGAAAGGGACAGGTTCACCAAAAGTTAGGATTGCCACATCTCAAACAGATGCAAAGAAAAGATATCTGAAGGTCGCACCAATCCTTAGAGGATTATTGGCTATCCCTACAAAAAATGTTGATTGTCCATTCAAGCGTTTTATCATTCGACCTTTAATAACAAAAGAACTACTCAATCTGGTTGATTCAGACAGAGGAAAGGAAATCGCATTGACACCACCCCTGACTGCTGATCACCTGATTAGAACCAAGGCTCTTCCACTCTGGATCGACGTTCCACAATATGATGATGACAATAAGCTGAGGAAACAAATCTCAACAGCAATAATTAAATATGCAAAAAGATATGATGCATATTTCGAACGCCATTCCAAAAAAATAAAAACTGGTCTCAATCGTTTTGACTCTATGCCACGAATAATTCTCATACCAGGATTAGGAGCAATATGCTCTGGTAAAGATGTTGTGGAAGCCGAAATAGTCAGAGATATCATCGTCCAGACTCTGTCTGCAAAAACAAAGATTGCTACAATGGGAAAGTATGAAGGACTAAGCGAAGACCATCTCTTCGATATGGAATATTTCATTCTTCAACATTCAAAGCTTGATTGGAAAGATGAACTTCCTCTACAACGTTCAGTTGCACTGGTTACCGGTGCAGCAGGTGCGATTGGGACCGGAATTTGTCAGGAACTCCTCAAAAACGGATGTCATGTGGCTGCTACAGATTTGTCTGGCAATAATCTGAACTCATTAGTAGATGAATTGAAACCAAATTATGGAGAACGAATTATTGGTGTTCCCCTTGATGTAACTGTTCCGAAGTCAGTTGTAAAAGGTCTTAATCAGGTGATTCACGCATGGGGTGGCATCGACCTTATGATTGTAAATGCTGGCATTGCGCACGTCTCATCACTTGCAGATATGGACCCGAATGATTTTCGGAAACTGGAACAGGTAAATATAGAAGGGACACTTCACATCCTTTCCGAAGCATCACGTTTCTTCAAGATCCAGGGAACAGGTGGAGATATTGTCTTTGTATCGACCAAGAATGTTTTTGCACCAGGTGCAAAATTCGGAGCATACAGCGCTACAAAAGCAGCAGCACACCAACTCGCTCGGATCGCAAGTCTGGAACTTGCAGAGATCGATGTGCGTGTTAATATGGTATCTCCAGATGCAGTCTTTGCCCATGGTAAACGAAAATCCGGACTTTGGGCTGAAGTCGGACCAGATCGTATGCGTGCAAGGGGTCTTGATGAAAAGGGTCTTGAAGAATATTATCGAAAGCGGAATTTACTTAAGGCAAAGGTAACCGCAACACACGTTGCGAAGGCAGTATTATATTTTGCAACTCGTCAGACACCGACAACGGGTGCAACCATCCCAGTAGACGGCGGCATTCCAGATTCAACCCCGCGGTAGTGACGATGGGCGGAGTTATCTGCAGTTCTTGGTTGTCATCTATCCAGCATCCAATATCAAACATCTAGTATCAGGTTAGTTTTCCATCCCAATCTCTGTTCATATTACTTTCTCGTCTTTCGTCTATCGCCTGCCTGCGGTCTACCGTCTTCGGTCTGTGGTCTTGCTTTTAACTTTATCCTTTATCCTCAGAACTTTCCATCTTCTAGCCAAGTCTATGGTTCTCTATTCTCCTACTATTTTTATCAATACCCTTTTGTCTCTTTTACCGTCAAATTCACCATAGAAGATCTGCTCCCATGGACCAAAATCCAACTTGCCTTCAGTAACAGCTACCACTACCTCTCTTCCCATAAATTGCCTTTTAATATGCGCATCACCATTTGTTTCACCGGTCAGATTGTGCTTGTAAAGTTCGGGATTGTGAGGAATATACTCCTCCAGCCACCTTTTATAGTCTTCATGCAGACCATGCTCATCATCGTTGATAAAAACACTTGCGGTTATATGCATTGTATTGATAAGGCATAATCCCTCTTTTATCTTGCTCTCACTCAAAACCTCTTTAACCTTGGGTGTAATGTTGATAAACTCTACTCTGTTTCTGGTATTAAACCAGAGTTCTTTCCTATAACTAATCATATTGTGAACTCCTTGTTCCATTGGATTACTTTATCCCCTACCCTATTAGAAAAGAATTTTCTAATAGGATTTATCCTTGGCAGCATTCTCTGTCTTTTGTAATCTACCGTTTCTTTTCTTTTGTATTACTTTATCCTTTAACCTTTATCCTTTTCCTCCCTCGTCCATCGTCTATCGGAGTAAAGGGCTGACCGCGAAACGACAATCCTCTCACTTGTTCTTAGGTACAATGTGATGGTTTTATCTTACTTTCCCTAAACAATATATCTATATTCGTTCTTCCACCCGTGCCAACCGCCAACACATCTAACTCTTAGTCCTAATCGGGAAATTCTAAAATCTCTGTAGCTAATGTTTCCCCAGGGTTTTACTCTCTTTACTAATAAACTCTCAACATCTGAAGCAAGCTCCTCGGTAATTTTCTCTCCTCCAGGTAAACAAATCTTTCCTACCAAAACAAGAACTTTTGATACACCACGTTGTTCCTTTAGATCTTTCCAGAGGGCTTTGTTCCCTTTATACTCCTCTTTTACTGTACTTTTATAAGCCTTCCCTATATACAGAATTTCATCTCTATCAGTTGAAAGATAGGCGTATAAAACCCTGCTGGATTTCCACCTTTTGTCCTCTTTCCAAACGATATATTTCCATTCTATTTCAACTTCCATGGCATACCTCCTTATTCTTCAGTCGATCCGAGGAAGTATAATTTTACAAGAAGCAAAAACCCCTTTATGTATTATATATAAGTTAAAATAGAATGTCAAGGGTAATGTAAAGCGTGATTCAATCTCATTGTGCTGCGGTTTTATACAAATTCCAGCCGAAGGCTCAATTCCATACTGAGATACATCGAAGGATTACTTCCATTGCGGAGCAATCACTTCCAGCGTAGCTAGCTCCCAGCACGGAGTGCGAACCTACTTTATCTTTGTCCTTTTCGCTCTACGCCATACGCTTTACGCTGTTCTTTGATCTCTGTCCTCTGTCTCACATTACGCTACAAACAAACTGTTAGTGGAGAAATTAGTATCGCTGGTCAAATTCACTCCCAATCTACGTAACCCTTCCTCATCTCCCGGCGTAGGTATATGGGTCATGTGCACCTCACAATTCCGCAAGTCTCCTAATTTTTCTAAAGCCAGTTGAGCTGTAGGATTAGTAGTAGCACTGATACTCAAAGCAATGAGGGTTTCCTCTAAATCAAGACTTACAGATTTTTCGTTCAGAATGTATTTATCCAAATTTGCAATTGATTCAATTACCGTTGGCGACAAAAGATGAATTTTATCGGGAATACCAGCCAATTCCTTCACCGCATTAAGCACTAAACTGGATGCAGCATGCATATAAACGGAATTTTTGCCGGTAATTATTAACCCATTATGAAGCTGAATAGCTGCACCGCAGAAAATCCGCTTATTTCCTTTTCCCTTTTCTTGAGCTTCTACTGCAGCCCTGTGTGCTGGTTCAACCACCGCTCGATTTTCAGGTTTGATATTCAGATCTTCCATTAACAACTCCACTCTCTGTACAGTTTCCTTATCCACAAATCCCATTACATATTCACAATTATAACGGAAATATCTTCGTATTATCTCCTGTTTAGCCGCCTGTTGCACTACATCGTCCTCAACAATACCATATCCAGCACGATTAACACCCATATCCGTTGGCGATTTATAAAAAGTTGAACCTACTATCTTTTCCAGAATTCTCCTCAACACTGGAAACACTTCCACATCACGATTATAGTTAATAGCAGTTTCACCATAAGATTCCAAATGATACGGGTCAATCATGTTAAAATCACCAAGATCAGCGGTTGCTGCTTCATAAGCCACATTAATCGGGTGTTTTAAAGGGAGATTCCAGATAGGAAAAGTTTCAAATTTTGCATAGCCAGACTTTAAACCCTGTCGGTAATCATGATATAGTTGGGAAAGGCACGTACCCAACTTACCGCTTCCAGGTCCGGGTCCAGCAACCACTACCAACGGCTTATCTGTTTCAATGTACTCGTTAGCACCATAACCTTCATCGCTGACAACCGTATCTACATCTGTAGGATAACCTTTAGTATACCGGTGTGTATAGACCTTTATGCCCCGACGTTCCAGCTTGTTCTTAAATATTGTAGTTGCTGGTTGATTATCAAAACGTGTAATAATAACCGCTGTAACAGACAAATCCCAATCTCTTAAATCATCAATTAATCTTAAAGTATCTACATCGTAGGTGATACCAAAATCTGCCCTGACTTTTTTACGTTCAATATCTCCAGCGTAAATGCATAGCAAAATGTTAGCCTTATCTTTAAGCTGTTGCAACAACTGTATCTTCACATTAGGATGAAAACCTGGTAAAACTCTTGAAGCATGATAATCATAAACCAATTTACCACCGAATTCCAGGTACAACTTGCTGCTAAATTTATCCACACGGTTAAGAATTTCTTTGGTTTGCTCCTTTAAATATCTTTCATTATCAAAACCTATCTTCACAGCATTTACCTCCCTTTTTGATATCCTTCCTTCACTTTTATTTTTAATATCAGAAAAAAATCATAAAGTCAAGGGTAATGTAATCGGTGGTTATTTAAATAAGAAATGATCCTGGATACTGGATCCTTGTATTTTTCGCTCTACGCTTCACGCCTTACACCATCCGCTGTCTGCGGTTTACCTCCCCAGAGGCTTTGCTGAATCTAACCTGATTACGACCATCCTTCTTAGCACGGTAAAGTGCCCTGTCAGCAGCCTTCAGGACTTCGGGTAGACTCTGGACAGTGTTCTTACGGTGGGAAATGCCTGTTGATACTGTTACCTTGATTACTTTTTTTCCGGAACGTGTAACTGTAGCCCTGACTGATTTACGAACCCTGTCCATAATCAACTTAACTTTCGAGCTGTTTTTCTTAGGGAAAAAGACTACAAACTCATCCCCTCCGTAGCGGCACACGACGCCTTCTGGAACCACTTCGGTTGTTAAGATACGAGCTACTTTGATTAGCACTTCATCCCCGATCCTATGACCAAAAACATCATTGATCTTTTTAAAGCGGTCAATGTCCACGATGGCGATACCAAAAGGTGGAGAGGTCTTAACCCGAACCTGCTCCGAAAGCACCTTCTCGCAATAGCTTCTGTTGTAAATTCGGAGTAATGGATCATAGGATGCCCTATGTTCCATCCGAGCTATCCAGTGGACCAGGATACCGATACCTAGAAACAAAGGCGTTGCGGCAAAAATGTAGGAATCAAAAATTAAGGGATTTGGACTTAGTGGTCCCAGGTACCACCCACCACTAATAAGCAACATCGTTCCTACGAACACACCTCCCAGATGAAACTGGAGTTTCAACATATAAACCGAAAGCAGCAGAATTAAAAGCGTTACTGCTACGGGTACCAGGGTAATCCATTGGAAGATATGGAAGTGTCGTAAAGAATCAAGAGAGATAGTTGGTGCAGTAGTTGTCCGAAGTGCACAAATATATCCCACTTCAACCAGGACCATGGCAATAGTTATTAATTTAGTATGACGGTACTTCAGAAAGGTTGGCAGCACTGTACTCATAAAAATTGCAGCAATCATAAAAAGATACAAACCGGGAATAAAAGTCGGAGGCACAGGCGATGAGAAAAAACCCGAAGGTCCCAGTAGAAAGAAAGCAAGGGCTACAACTCCGGTAACATACCCCGCGAGAAATACTTTCAGGTTGTGAACTCGAGGATAGGATAAGTATCCCAGCAATGGGACTATTACTCCTGCTGTAATGCCGATATAGGAAAATACCCTAATGATAAAAACAGCATCAAATCGCGTTGGCAATTTACCCAGGAACCAGTATCCTCCCACTAACAATATTAGTCCCAGAGCAAAGAGTAAAATACCCCAGCTACCTTTTTTAATCATAGGTAGATGTTACCTGATTATTGAGGGAAAGTCAAATGGAATTGAATCCTGACAGTGTCGAAGGAACTTGTCCTGAGCTTGTTGAAGGACTTATTCTTTATCCTTTGATCTTCTTCCTTTATAGTATCCTCTGTCTTCTGTCTTATCTCTCATGTCTTAAGTCAGATGTCTTGTGCCTGGTGCTCTGGTGAGTTGTGCACTCTCCCTGAGCCTATCTAAGGGCTCACTTCATGCGTTCCGTATTGCTCTATTCGAAACTTTTCTTATTAACTAAAATCCCGATCTTTTACTGTCTTACGGCCATCATTCCTGGCGCGTTCTATTGCTTGATCACACAATCCTTGGACAACATCTGACAATACACCAGCTACAGCTCCAGATGTATTCATGCCTGATTTCGCGCGGATGTAGCTCTTTAACTTAGAAACAACCACTAAAGTCTCTTTCGTTTCCTGATCCATAACACTCTCCTTTCACCCTTTCGTTTATTTTGAGTATGAAATAGGTTTATCTGTGCTGATAAAATAACGCTCACGGCTCCATGTAACCGTTTCCCATTTCTCCTTTGTTTATCACCTAAGCATAAATCATAGTTTCCCAGAAAAATTATAAAGCTAAGTAAACAAAAAGTCAAGAAAAAGTTTCAGTAAGTGAAGATTTTTGCGCTGTAGGGAATTTATAATTTCAAGGATTGACCCCAGAATGATGTTTCTTCCGTTGCATAGCAACTACAACCGTTCCGAAGGAACTACGACCGTCCTGGAAGGACTTCCACCGTTGCGTAGCAATCAACACCTACTTATCAGAGGTTTTTATTTCTATTAACTATTGACCATTAACGAATAACTAACTTTAACTGACTTTCTACTTGACAAGCAGCCAAAAATCCTGTATAGCATGTAGGGAATATAGGGAATCAAAAAAGAAATTTCTGTTTATTAATCGACACAAAAAGGAGGTTTTATGAGAAAGAATCTTTCAATAATCGTCTGTGTCTCATTTGCACTGCTTGTTGTTTCGACTTCCGCATCTGCTTTCGAAACTGAGCGAATTGGTATTCGAGGGGGAATTGGAACAGATGTCAATTTAGGTATAGCATACGGATTAGGAGCTAATGTTTTACTTGCTGGAAATAGTCCCATTGAATTGGGAGCTCTTATTTTCATCAGTCATTCAAGGGAAGAAACAGAAACTGAATTCCATGAATATATTGAATCAACAGATATTTTGGTCATTGGGGTAACGGGCAATTACCTTATTGGTTACATGCCCGCTAAATCGAGCACCTTCTTTGTGGCAGGAGGTGGAGTAGGTATAATAAGTGTTAACTGGGAAGAAAAAAGCTATACAGACGAAAGCTTAGGCGAGCATCTCGATGGAGGTGGAAGCAAAATGTCAAATGATGGAACTGCAGCAGGATTGATACTAAACGTTGGAGCAGGAAAGTCTTTCACTCCTACATTTGATGTTCGCTTTGAGATACCTATCATAATAATCACTTCAGCGCCAGGAGAATCCTCATCATTTGTCCCGACATTTACACTGACAGCAGGTTTCGGCTTTTAATATATTTATAGCAAGTCAAATTTAGATTTTTACCCGTCTTTTTGTATCAAATATTGAGGTTTAATCCTGCTCATTTGATGGTGAATTCGTCAAAAAAATGGGCGCTGTCCCCTTTTCCCTTTGGTGGTTATCAACAGTCATATGTTTCATTTTCGCATATAATGAAAAAGAAATTTTCCTTCACCTTTGATTTACCCACACGAATTGTATTCGGTTATAATGCCAAAGACAAGTTGCTGAAGATAATTGATGAACTCGGGTTTGAACATCCCATGGTAGTGACGGATAAGGGTGTAAGACAGGTAGGTTTGATAGATGATTTTTTAACCTGTATGGAAAATTCGGGTGTCTCTTATGAAATCTTTTACGATATCGAAGCCAACCCGAAAGACTACAATGTGGATCATGGTGCGGCAAAGATGCTCGAATGTGGATGTGACAGCATTATAGCTATTGGTGGTGGTAGCCCCATGGATTGCGCAAAAGCCATGGCTGTTGTGGCCACCCTGGGTGGTACTGCCCGTGACTATGCTAATAAAGGAACAATCAATCAGAGCGTCTTTCCAATAATTGCAATCCCAACCACTGCTGGAACTGGGAGCGAAATTACAGTTGGTGCGGTTATCACCGATACTGAACGTAAATCCAAGTTTAGCATCAGAGGAACTACTCTTGCACCAAAGGTAGCCCTACTCGACCCTTGCTTAACAGTATCCATGCCTCCTAGTTTGACTGCAGCTACTGGCATGGATGCCTTAACACATGCAATAGAGGCTTACACCGCGAAGAATGCTCAACCTCTTTCTGATACATTTGCACTGTTAAGTATTGAACTGATATGGCGTCATCTGCAAGTAGCCTTCAAGCAGGGAAGAGACCTTGAAGCTAGAACTGGAATGCTTTTAGGCAATCTTATGGCAGGAATTGCTTTCAGTCAATCTGACGTAGGAGCTGTTCACTGTTTGGCTGAAACCCTTGGTGGTGCGTATGATATTCCACACGGAGTATGTAATGCGGTTCTGCTGCCTACGATAATGCAATATAATCTCCCATTCTGTAGGGAGCGCTACGCACGGATAGCGACTTCAATGTGTGTTGAATGGAAGGATCCTGAAATTGGTGCACAAAAGGCTGTGGACGCTGTGAAAAATATGGCTAAAGATGTGGAACTACCTCAATTTTCTTCTTTCGGGATAAATCCGAAGGACTTTCCAGAACTGGCAATCAATGCAGCAGAAAATGGAAGTAACCCCAGCAACCCCCGCCCAATGTCACCTGAAGATTACGAAGAGATTCTCAACGAACTTCACACCTCTTCATAAGAACAACATAGATTATCTCTGCTTTATCATATTCATATCCTTTGCGAATGCAATCTGGAATGTACAAGTCACTTCCGGATCCTTTCCTTTGTAACCCATTCATCCCACTCGCTGCCGTAGTAATCGTAGTGAATTAGCGCAAAGTGTTTTTTTGTCTCGAGGACAATCGCCTTCCACCATTTTCCTCCCCACTCGACCTCAATCCTATCCTTTGGGTTCACATTAATTCCAACAGGTGTGCGAAGCCGGTTACTATCAGCCCACTCATCCCAGCTCTCATCATAGTTGATGTAGTGGACCTTCCGCTCATTTTCCCGAATCTCGATGATCTGTGCAAGATACCAATCGCCTTGCCATTCGCATTCAACATATTCCATGAGTCTCCAGGGCCCATGAGTATGTTTTCCTATACTATATGCTTCTATCTTACGAAAAACAAAAGCATCATTAAAATTCTTGGTTGCAACCGCATGGGTAAGCTGCATTTCACGGAAGCACATTTCTTGTTGAATGAATGTATCGACTTCAGAAAAGGAAATTCGGAAATCTCCATCTGTGTCAACAACCCGTTCACCAGCGAAAACCTTAACTAAAGATTCTGTAAAGGTCCACCGTTCAGTAGAAACATTGGAAGCAACTGCAGAGGTAATGCAGGCAGCACGTACGGTTTTGGAACCTTCGAATCGCTCTACTACCGATGCCAATGCACCTGAGTGGCAACAATCTGCGAACAGAAGAAGACAATTCCCTTTCCAATGAGCTTTAAGAATGGACCCAAGCTCAGTGAGAGAAAATCCTGTCTCCTCCACTTTCTTAGTATCCACATCGTAGTTTGCAAAAAACGTTTCATTATCCAGTCTCATCCCATGTCCAGCGTAGTAAAAAATGAGAGTATTGTTCGAGCATTTCGCAATTTCCTGGAGCGCACCTATTATTGCATCCTTTGTAGCTGCTGACCCTTCAAGAAACACGATATTCTCTTCGGGTACTCCATCTGCAACCAACTGAGCCTCCAATACCCGATCCTGTCTGTTCTCCTTGGGGTATGTTGTTAAATCCTCATCCATCCATTCAAGAACGCCAACAAACAATGCATGCGTATTCTTAGGATTCCACGATTCCACCTCTCCATTACAAACACAAAACACAGAAACGCTAACAGAGAAGAGTAGAATGGAGATGAACGACTGTTTCCAATGTTTTATCATATTCATACCTTGCTCCTCCTTGTGACTGGTGACCTGTTTCCTGGTGTCACTTTATCCTTTATCCTTTAACCTTTATTCTTTTCCTCCCTCGTTCTTCGTCCAAGCGAAACGGTCGCCTACTCCATAGGTTTACCCCGTCCGAAACGAAGTTTCTATCGGGGCTTGCCCTTCGGGGTCGTCGGAGTAAAGGGCCTGACCTCATGAGCCTTGGCGCAGGTGGGCCTGACCCCTATTTCCTCCAGACTCTCAACCTCTTCCTCAACAGCCAAACCCCAGATTCTTTTTAACGCTAGTCAAACAGAACAGTCCGCTTTTGTACCCTATCGCACTAACACCACTCTTCGTACGTATCTCACACCTGCAACATCAAGCACGAGATAGTAAATACCTGACGTAATATGCGTAGCTGGTTGATACACAAAAGACTTAGGCAGTTGATTGCTTTCTTGCCATATTATGTCTTGCACTCTTCCCGAGATATCATAGAGATAAAGTGATGTCGGCGTGTGTAGAGGAGAAATGCAAAACTCGAAACGTGCAATTCGTGAAAATGGATTGGGCGAGACATTAACGTAATTGGAACATAAAGTATATTCTGTTTCCTTTTCAGAAATAATACCGGCTTGCCCCAAACTTATAACTGTCATATCCAACCCTGTACCAGCGCCAGTGCTCCCTCCAGCAACATAAATATTATTATCTGCACCACAATCAATAGACCGGGCAATATCACTACCATTTCCAGAGCCATTATAACGGTAAACCCATCTACGATACCCCGAAGTGGTGAGGCTCATTACAAGGTAATCATGAGAACCCGCACCCCTACTATAGCCCACAGCATAGATATTCCAATCAGAACCAAAAACAATTGATTTAGCTTCGTCATCTCTCCATGGAGTTCCCATTCCGTCATACCGGTGTACCCATTTAACACTGCCTACCGTGTTCAGCTTTATTACTGTGAAATCACACAACATATCCGTGTCCAGAGTAACATAACCTGCTGCATATATATTATTATCTTTTCCATAAACCACAGCATTGGCTGCGTCTATGTCATGACACCCACCGTCGTATTCAAATATCCAGTTTTCATTACCCGATGTAGTGAGACTGATGACCAAAAAATCACGATTATCGTAACCACTTTCACTATGTCCCGCCGCATAAATGTTACCATCAGCACCATATACAATTGATACCGCCTGTTCCCAATCCCAGTTATCGTAACGGTACACCCAATTAGTATCACCTGTAGATGTAAGGCTTACAACTGCGAAGTCGTAACCGATCCCACCTGCTGCGTATATGTTTCCGTCCAAGCCGTATACAATTGAGTATGCGCCCTCATTATTCTCAGGACTCGCATAACGATATATCCATCGTGTATCGCCTGAGTCAGTGAGACTAATCACTGTAAAATCGTCACCAGTGCTGGCGTAATTAACCCTTCCTGCTGCATATATGTTACCATCAGCACCATGGACAACTACAGAAGCCAGGGCATAATTATTGTAGCCATAACGATACACCCAGTTTTCATCGCCAGACATTGCTAAGCTAATTACTGCAAAATCGCGACTACTGACACCATCCCAAAGATACCCTGCGACATAAATATTACTATCTGCACCAAAATCCAAATCATACGCTCTTCCGTATTCACTCGATGACCCGTCATATCGGTACACCCAGTTGGTATCGCCTATAGGAGCAAAACTCATAACTGTGAAATCACTGCTGCTATAGCCTGCGACATAGATATTCCCATCAGAACCATAATCAAGGGAAAGAGCTTCATCTGAATTGTTTCCTGGACCATTGTATCGATAAATCCAATTTAGTTGTGCATGAGCATAAAAAGGTGCAGCAACAATCATTACAACAATAAGAACTACGATATTTACTATAATTTGTTTCATATTCCCTCCTCTACTTTGAAATTATTTCACACATCTTGATCATATAAAACAAGTATGTAATCTTCTTCAGAATTCGTTTTTATTATTTTTTAATCCGGAGGTATTATATAAAAGTTAATACGGAATGTCAAGATTTTTGCTTCTCTTCAGCATGGGTGTACTGTGAAATCCTGACTTTTATGTGTCTGTTTTCTATTTTCTGTTTACTGGTTTTTTCGTCATTCAGATTTCTAGTTTCGTCATTTCCATACTTATCTTCTACCCTTTCTACTTTATCCTTTTCCTACCCTGTTCTTTCTTAATAGAGCACTAATAATTAACCTTAATATTGATAGGATAAGTCCTATAAATAGAAGGAGTAACAGCAGGACAAGCAAGGGTACCAAACCTTTTATAAACATTACCGCAATCACCAATACAAACAGCAGTAAGACAATTAAAGTAGTTACTGATGGCCGCCACAGTAACTTCAAGATCCCCTCGGTCTGTTTTGAGAACAATCTTATTAATGATATAATAAAGAGCAATATTATTACTATAAAAATGAGCGGATGATTTCTATGGACTTTTGATAACATTGAGATAACTAAGATTATGAGAATAACAATTGGTAGTACCTTTGGTTTGAGACAATCTTTTGCTAAAGGCATAAATTTTGTTACCAGGTTAATTATAGGGATAAAAATCCTTCTTATCCTAAAAAGAATAAAAAGAAACACCAGGATAAGAATAACTATAAACCAGGAGATAACTCTTTCATCAACATACGAAAAACGCAATTGTAATGGTTCACCTTTCTCGACAATCTTTTTGGTAAAAAGGTAATTCTTACCAGAGATGGGGATATTAACACGAACTGATAGTAAACCTGCTACCCCTAGTGTCACTTCTTCTTTGTCTTCAAGTGGAACAGAAGGTTCGACCAATTCCCCGGAGGAGACATCAATACCATCTGTTATTGTAATCCTTTCATCACTGATGTCTACTCTTTTACTCCTCTTCAAATTTCCTCTAAAACTGATATATTTATAATTTACAGGTAAATAAAGATTCCATTCAATTCTGTTTATTAAGATATCAGCTATGGGAAAGCTTTGTTCTTTCTTTCCAAAAATTGTAAACTTGCTAACAGGTTCTGAATAAACAATTTCCACATCGAATTGTTTTAGAATGCCATCTTCCCTTCTGGAGCGTACCAATGGAATCAATATTTTCCCATCACTGTCCCTCGATGGTTTTTCACGTTTTCCATCTACGTATACACTCCAGATACTCACATCTTTTGGTAAATCGAGTTTTAGGAATTGGTTCCACAGGTTTTGCATAGAAAAAGTAAACTGGTGTACCAATTTGCCATCTTCTTCAAACAGTGTTGTACCGCGAGCATAATCAATAATAGCACTTAAAGCCTCTTCTCTCTCATACTTTGTTATACCGACTACGATGCTATATGGGTGTCGTATATACTTAAAGGCAAACTGTATTGGTCTTGTGGAAAGTCCGCTCAGTTCTGAAGGAACTTTCTGAAAATCAATCCTGTCTAAGCCTTTGAATTCCCGAACGTGTGCCTCTGCATCACTCTTTACCTCACCTACAATAAAACCTGATTCCCTGGTGGCATTCATGATTTCAAATCCGTCAAAATCGGCTACCATTGTCTCTTTTGGTAATGATTTTTCTGACTTAATTGTGATATATTGATTCCCATCGATAGGGTATTCAAATGGAATATACAGCATTTGCTTTCCGTCTTCCTTTCTTACATTCCAGATATTCTTTCCATGACCAACTACCTCCAGAATCTGATAGTCACTTGGTGTAATAAGAGTAATTGATGTAATCTTATTCTGGAGAATGTTCATCTTTATCTTTGTGGTAACCCTTATAGCATCTGATTCAATGGAGAGGAGATTGAATAGTTCAGCATATATCTTGGCAGGTCCTCTTGCAATTTCTACGGATTTCTTCTTCCATAAAATGCGCATCTCTGAGGCTGGAGTAAGATAGCCCTTAACTATTGTGTGTCTTCCATATTCATTCGTCTGTATTTCCTGTGCATTTGAAATGATTACATCAATATTTCCCTTAGGGATATCCAGTGTAACGTATGTTATTGGGGATTGCGGGATACTAAAATTAAAACCCGGGGTTCCTACATCCAGCAATGATCTAACAGAGAATTTTACTCTCACAGTGTGTTTTCCAACCTCAGCTGTGTTTAGATAATGCCTCCCTCCTTCGGTAATGATTGAGGCTGGTTTCCCATCAAAACGAATATCCTCAATAGCTAATTCCTCACGGAACAGAGGTATCTTCAAATAGGTTTTCTTATCCTTTTTGAGAATTTCTATGTCTAAAATAGCGATGAATTGTGTACTCTTGTTAACAACAACTCCATTGTAATTTGCTTTCCTTATTAAATAGTCACGCGGAGGTTTAAGGTAAACTCGTCTGGGTGCTTTCATCTGATTGATAAGTTTTTTGAATTGTTCCCTGGTTAAAATGACATTGCCACCTTCCAGCTTATATTCAGGTTTTACACGAGAGCCCGTCATTGATAAGAGTTTTGTAAATTCATCCCATGAGAGTTTTACTTCATCTTTATCAAGTTTCAGAATTTTCTGAAATTCCTCCCAATCCATTGTTATGCTCGATTTTTTCTCATCTGCATCGTTATCTGCCTGCAGGAGAGAACCCGATAGAACACAAAATATAACGAGGTAGTAAAGCCCTATCCAGAAATACTTTTTGCTTTTATTTTTTATATTCACTTTTCCCTCACAGAGATAAATTTATCATGCTATGAATACATCTCCTTATGTCTTAGGTGGTGTCTCTTTTTCTGTTATTTTCTTTTCGCGTCGGAATATCCATTCTGGTTTAATGTAAGCAATTAGAAAGAGAAGAACAAGGACAATGAAGAGAAACTTGGAAAGGAACCAGAATATTACAGCACCGATGAAAAGAATAAATCTGACTCCAGCAGGAGATGCAACTTTCTCCCAGATCTCTTTGTGATATACAGCCCATTTTTTAATCTTCAAATATGCATTTTTAACCCTTAATCGAAGAAGGTAGATGATGAAAACAACAATTAGAATGAGGAGAATCCTGAAAATCGTGTTTAACCACCCTCTTACATATTGAAAATCCATATAAAGCTCTTCGCCTTCTATTATGGTTTTTGCAAACCTGTAAAGCTGCCCTGAGGTAGGTACTTCAATTTTGAGCAGCGCTATACCCCCTGTCCCACTTATGATAACGCCCTGTTGTTGCTCTTTTTTAATATTCGCAGCAAAATCAATTTCTTCTCTCAACTGCCTGTGAAAAGACTCGGGTTCATTTAATGAACTTGTTCTGAACTCGCTCTTGAGTATTTTTTGCTTCTTTTTTATATCTCTATCTGCAGCTTGCTTATCAGGATTTTCCCAATCATCCAATGCCTTATTATATCCACCAATCTCGTCATAAGTGAAGACACGACCTTTACCTAAGAGAGGACGAATACCAGTAGCTAGTTTCTCTTTCTCAACATTCCCGCCAAAATGGATGAATCGAAAATCCTCAGGAAGGTAGCAAGACCATAACATTTTGCTTATAACCACGTCAGCTGTCGGAAATTCTAATCGCTTTGACCCTGTGAGTGAAAATCTGTTAAGCTTATAATAGTAAAGCATCTCTACATCAAAGGTGGAAATGGTTTCATTAACAATTTGTGACCGAGCAAGTGGTATCATAAACGTTCCTTCCTCGTTCTTTGAAGGTAATTCTCTTTTTCCGTTAACGTAAAGACTCCAGATCTCAGCGTCTTTAGGTAATTTTAATTCGAGGAACTGTTTCCCGGTATTTCGCATAGTATATACAACCCTTGTTATTATTTTGCCTTCTTCCAGAAAGACTGACATCACGCTTGCATTATCAATTACCGTGTTGACTACGGGGAGTTCCTCGTGTTTGGTAATCTTTAAAGTTAAAAGGAAAGGGTGTCTTAAATATCTTAATCCGAAGATGAGGGGTTTTACTGACATATTCACAAGTTCGATGGGCACCTCCTGAATGTCAATCCTGTCAATGTTATCAGTTTTTATGATCTCTGCTTCTGCAGCACTCTTTTTCTCAGCTCCCAGGTAACCTGTTTCTCTAACAGCTTTTATAACCTGAAATCCGTTGAACTGAATTTCATTCTCCTTCTCCGTGAAAATCCTCTCTATTATGACGGTAAATATAACCGTACCCTCCTTCTCACCTCCAAATGGAACAGTGAGTATCTCCCTATCCCTTTCCTTCTCTGTTTTCCAATCGGTGATTTCCCGCCAATTTTGATCCTTCACATAGAGGACACTGTATCCATCAGGTATGTACATTTTAATATTGGAAATAGTATTTTGTAAAATGTTTAATCTTATCTTTGTGCTTACTCTTAATGCGTCATCTTCTATGGAGAGAAGGTTCATTGTCTCTGCATAGATTTTAGCAGGACCTCTTTTTTTCTCTATCTTCTCAACAATTACTCGGTGCAGTTTAACATTTATCTGGTTTGTTGTTGAGAGTACTGCATTGACTTTAGTATGACCAGCCACTCTTGATACAGTCATATGTTTTTCCTGGGGAATCTCGACCGTTACATCCTTAAGAGGTATGTCAAGCTTAAATAATGTGATGGCTGTTTGGGGGATAACAAGATTCAATACATCAGGTCCCTTATCAAGATCTGATTGCATTGAGAATTTTAAATCGATTATATGCTTACCTATCTTTTCAGTGATGAGAACATACCAACCATTTTCAATCAACACAAGAGCAGGTTCGTTGTCTAACTTAATCTCTCTTAAGGCAACCGCTTGTGGCAGAAGACGAATCTTTGGGTAAGTATTTCTATCTTTCTTAAATATTTCTAAGTCGAACCGGACATTGAAAGTCGTACTTTTCTTTTTCATAATGCCAGAATATTCTGCTTTGGTGATAAGAAAATCACCTGGTGGTTCGATTGGCGTTATATCAACAGCTTTCATTTGATCAAGTAATTTCTTGAATTGATCGCGCTGGAGTACCACTTTTCCATTCTGAATATCGTAATCAACCTTGACTTCGCTTCCGGTCTGTGCAAGAAGTTTCTTGAATTCATCCCAGGATAACGTAATCTCATCAGTATCAATTTTAAGAAATTTTTTGAATTCATCCCAGGTAATTCTGACAGAACTTGAATGGTTATCAGATTCTGGGTTTTGCGCGTAAGCAGGTATAGTTATTCCTCCCAAAAAGAGACCTACCATGGCAATAAGGATAAAAGACCACAGAATACCATTTGATCTTTTTGGTATTTTCATATAACCCTCCTCAATTTTAAGTTGAATCTTTATTCATTGAATATTAACAGAAACTGAAGTTAGTGTCAATAAGAAATAATGTATTTTAGG
>SDBS01000041.1_pt1 | contig 87468 bp, 77 predicted proteins | sample 2277091 | NCBI WGS metagenome assembly SDBS01 (sample SAMN10404972, study PRJNA504765) | marine sediment metagenome | isolation source: marine sediment core GS10_PC15, 163 cmbsf | place: Arctic Ocean: Southern Knipovich Ridge | collected 2010
CCTCGAAGGCGTGCCCGCCGCGCCAACTCCCCTCCCCCGCCCGGTTCAGCTCCACCCCGAACTCCTTCCCATCCTCCAGGCTGCGGATTGAGCACGCCGGTTCGCCGTCCCCCCCGCCGGTTATCTCGATACCGACCGGTCGTCCCACCGTTGAACGCCGCCTATCGAGAGAGAGGGTGAGACGGTCGTGGGTCGGCGGCGATGAGAGGTAGGCGAACAGGTCGGCCACCAGATCGTCGTACAGGCTACTCCCACCCGCCCCCTGAGTGGCGAAGCCCCACCTCCACCAGCCACGCCCCAGCATCAACAGCCTCGGCGCGCCGGATGAAGCGAGAATGGCTCCGGGAACCCGCCGGCCGGCCGGATTGGCCAAAATCAACCCGGTTCCACCCGCGGACTTCACGCCCTCTGGATAGGTGACGAGGGCCGGCAGATCGACGTCAACGAGTTCACTGAATGGCTGTCCCGTCACCTGTACGACCCGCGACTGCCCCTCAACGAGCCGTAGATCGCCTCCCTGCCCGCTGGTGAGAAAGATATCCCGGAGGGCGCTGTTCGGAGGAACGCTCAGTCCCGGCTTTCCCAGAATCAACCCCACGCCCCGTCCGTCGGCGACCCGCCTTGAAATCCCACCTAGAACGGTCCCTATAGGAACGAAATCCACCAGAAAAAGGGCGTCCGGGGAAGCCAGGTCCGGCGTCTTGCTGTTCCCATCGGGATCATAAAAAATCCCGTCCGGACGCCGGTAGAGGAGTTCCACATCTATGCCGGCCAACCGCCGCAGGGCTCGGTAGAGGAAGGAGGATTCAGGTCCGGGCTCACCGGCCAGCACCAGGGCCGTCAATTCTCCCCGGCGGACGTTGATGAGTAAATTTCTTCCATTGTTAGCCGGAGTGGCCTCGGCCTCCAAAGTGGGCGTTTCGAACTCGATCAGCCACCACCCCTGTCGTGGGGGGGTGAAACGGAATTCGGCTACGGCCGCACTCTCGGACAGATCCATCTCGGCCATGTCCAGCTCAACCTCGCTCCGTGCGCCGAATACCTCCCTGGCCCTTGCACGAACAACCGTTTCAGCGGGTCCCCGTCCGGCCAGTCGAACTTGGAGCAGAAACAGGGCCGGCTTTCCCACCAGGGGTATCCGGGGCCCGTGAGGCGTCTCCAAGACAACATCGAAGAGGGACTCCTTCCCGGCGACGAGTGCATGAACCGGGAAGGGAAGCCCCGAACCGCGAGCGAGGGCTTTCCCACCCCCGTCCCCGATCACGACGACTGCCGAAAGGTCCGGTCGGCGCGAAGCGAGCGCCTGGATGGCGTCGGCTGTACCAATCTCGGAAAGGCCGCCCAGCTCGTAGGTCACCCAGTCGAGCTCGGGATGGGCGGATCGGATGTCCTCGGCCAGCTCCCGGGCGTACCACTCGCGCGCGAGCCCGGCGGAATCGGCCAGGGACATGCTGGCGCTTTCATCAATGATTAACCCGGCGGTCGGAGATTGGAGTAGAATCTCGGTTTGACAGGCCAGGTCGGCGAAAAGGAGGGCAATCAGAGTAAGGGCGACTCCCCGGAGAAGGACGAAGACAACCCTCCAGCCCGGCTTCAGGTCGGGTCGGCGGTAGAGAAGTGCAACCAGCGCCGTGGCCCCGAGACTTCCCAACAATGCCCAGGGCCACCACTCAGCCAGGTTCATTCACCCTCCCGGGGTTCAGCCGCTACCAGAGATAGGAGGATACCACTACCCTCGACCGGGGGGCAATCGGTAGCTTGTCACCCACCCTGGCCTTTGCTAAGCTTTCTTCCGCTTTGCCGTCGGAGGATCAATGCCCCCCCTCGACCGCCTGCTTCGTTATTTCAAGGAGCATCCACCGCTTCTCAAGCTCTGCGAGCGGCTCGGGCGTGAGTCTGCTCTGACATTGGATCTCGCGGGTCTTCCAGCCGGGGCGAAGGTTTTCCTAGTCGCCGGTCTGGCGAAATACCTGCCCGAAAGACCCATCCTTTTTCTGACCGACGACGGCGAGTCGGCCGAGGGATTGACGGCCAGCCTGGGATCGTTCATCGGAAACCCCCTGTATCTACCGGACTGGGAACTTCTCCCCTACGAGCTCCACTCACCGGAGCACCAAACCTCCGCAGACCGTCTGGAGGTGTTGTACCGACTTGCCGCAGGTTTTCAGGGCGTTCTGGTCACGACTCCGGCGGCACTCTCCCGCCAAACGCTGCCGAAAAGGATACTCCTGGACCACGTCTTTGAAATCAAACCAGATTTGGAGATTCCCCCCGAGACCCTGGCCCGGCGCCTGGCCACCCTGGGCTACAGAAGGGTTCCTCTCGTCGAGTCCCCCGGCGAGTTCGCCCGCCGAGGCGGACTCTTCGACCTCTATCCCCCCGGCATCGAGCATCCGGTGCGCATCGAGTACTTCGGCGATTACATCGAGATCCTTCGCTGCTTCGATCCGAGCAGCCAGCGTACAACGAAGAGAATCGAGTCGCTGAGGGTCCTCCCCCTCCGCGAGGTGGTGATCGAGACCGAAACGATCCAACGGTTGCTAGAACCCCTCGAGCGGGGGGAGCTGCGCGCCCGGCTGGAGGGCCTCTTTGCCCGCGAGCCTTACTTCGATGGTGTCGAGTACTTCGGGGGGAAACTTTTCCCCGAGCTCGAGGGACCGCTGGATTACATGACGACGGAACCCCGGGTAGTCTTTGACGACTACGGCCGATTTACCAGAGCCCGGCTGGACTTCAACAACCTCGTCCGAAGCGAGTACGAACGGAAGACCGCCGACCCCCCCCTGTTGACCCCGGACGGTCTAATGACGGCCACACCACCCCACGCCCTGGTCAACCTCGGCGAGGGGAGACGGAAGGGCCCGGCTCCGTCCAGGAAGACCACCGTTTCCATCCCCGCTCACCCAGACAGTCCCGAGCATCTCTTCGACGACCTGAGCCGTCTTGCGGAACCCGAGCGCGAAAAGCCGCCGCTCACTGCAATCAGTGCGAAACGTTACCACGGCCGTCTGGAGACCCTCTTCACCGATCTACGAAAGTGGGAGGCCCGGGGTTGGCAGACCATAATGTGCTGCGAGACCCGGGGCAAGACCGAGCGTCTGGAGGAGATCCTGGCCGGTGAGGCGCTTTCACCACCGGTGGTACGGTGCGCCCTCACCGGAGGGGCGATCATGCCCGATCTCGGGCTGGTTCTGGTAACCGACGACGAGATCTTCGGCCGTGTTACCCCCCTAACTGTGCGGCGCTCTCGACCCCCGACCAACCTCGAGACCCTCAAGGCCCTGGAACTGAATTTTGGCGACTACGTCATCCACACCGACCACGGCATCGGCCGCTTCCTCGGTTTGGAGAAGCTCGATCACGAGGGCGAGGAGGCCGACTTCGTAAAAATCGCATTCCGGGAAAACGCCAAGCTCTACGTCCCGATCTGGAACCTCGGTTCCCTGGAGCGCTACGACGCCGCCGATGGGCAAAAGGTCACGGTGGACAAACTGGGCGGCGCCCGCTGGCGGAACACCAAGCGACGGGTGGAGCAGGCGGTGGCCAGCCTGGCCGGCGAGTTGATCGCCGTGCACGCCCAGCGGAACATCGCGCCCGGTCACGCCTTCTCCCCCGATACGATCTGGCAAACCGAGCTCGAGGAGAGCTTCCCCTTCACCGTCACCCAGGACCAAGGGCGGGCGACCATCGAGGTAAAAGAGGACATGGAGCGTGAGCGTCCGATGGATCGTCTCCTCTGCGGCGACGTGGGATTCGGCAAGACCGAGGTGGCGATCCGGGCGGCCTTCAAAACTGTGAGCGACTCGCGGCAGGTGGCCGTCCTGGTCCCGACCACCATCCTGGCCGAACAGCATCTGGAAACCTTCCGTTCCCGCCTGTCCCCCTTCCCGGTGCGGGTCGAGATGCTCTCCCGCTTCATCACCCCGGCTCACCAGCGGAAGATCGTCGGGGATACCCTACGGGGAGAGGTGGACATCCTCATCGGCACCCATCGCCTCCTCTCCGAGGACGTGCGCTTCAAGGAACTGGGACTCGTCGTCGTTGACGAGGAGCAGCGTTTCGGGGTCCTACACAAAGAGTGGCTCAAGCAGCGGTACGGACAGGTTGACGTGCTGACCCTTACCGCCACACCCATACCGAGGACCTTGCACCTGGCCCTGATGGGCGCCCGGGACATCTCCAACATCCAAACCCCGCCGGTGGGACGCTACCCGATAAAGACATACATCGGCGAGACCTCGGACGTGCTAATCCGCGAGGCGGTTGGACGGGAGCTCGAGCGCGGAGGCCAGGTATTCTTCGTGCACAACCGGGTCCAGTCCATTGACACCGTCGCCGCCTACCTCCAGGAGTTGATGCCCGGTGTGCGCTTCTGCGTCGCCCACGGACAGCTCCCCTCCCGCAGGCTGGAGTCGGTCATGCACGACTTCATCGGCCACTCGTACGACGTCCTCGTCACCACCACTATCATCGAGAACGGCACCGACATCCCCAACTGCAACACGATCATCATCAACCGGGCTGATCGCTTCGGCCTGGCCCAGCTCTACCAGCTCCGCGGCCGGGTGGGCCGGGGAAGACACCGCGCCTATGCCTACCTCTTCACCCCGCCCCGGCGGGTGATCGGCGAGCAAGCCTACCGGCGTCTGGCGGCGGTGGCGGAGTTCAACGACCTGGGTTCGGGCTACCGGCTGGCGCTCAAGGACCTGGAACTGCGAGGAGCCGGGGACGTACTGGGACCCCAGCAGTCGGGCTTCGTCGAACAGGTAGGTTTCGACCTCTACGTGCGGCTGTTAAAGGAGGCCGTAGCCAAGCTTCGAGGTGAGGAGATGGAGGCCGGTGAGCCTCGAACCCAGGTCACCGGTGACTTCGCGGCCTACATCCCCGACGATTACGTGGGCAGCCCGGAGATCAAGCTGGGGCTCTACCGACGTTTGGCCGAGTGCCGCACCCTGACCGGGGTGGATGATCTGCGCCTGGAGTTCGAGGACCGCTTCGGTCCGCTCCCAGAACCGATGATAAACCTCTTCACCGCCCTGGAGGTTAAGATACTAGGAGGTCCGGCCGGGGTGAAGGAGATCCGGATCAGGGGAAGGAGAATCACCCTGAGCTTCGATGATTTTTCACGCGCTGGCCGGACCGACCTCAGTGGTTGCGAAGCGGTCACCGACATCTGTCCAAAAATCGGCTCCCACGGCGAGGGACTCCTGGAGGTTTCAGCCGTATGCCCTCCACTCCTAGCAGCCAGAGAGATCATGGCCACGATAAACTCCTCACTCTCCACGAATGACTGAGCGCCGTGATGCCTGACAAACATCTAACACCTTGACCCCGGGTGAGGGTAACTGGTAGCTTTACCGTTGACTTCAACCGCGGTCTTTTTAAAATGATTGGCTTTTTCGACTGGCGAACCGGCGCCTGGCTCCTCGTCCTCGGACTCCTGGGTTTGCTGCTGCCCACCTTCGGCCAATACACCACGTTGCCGGCTTGGCTCTTCTACGTCCTGTTGGCAATCGGTATAATCGTAACCGGAATTAGCATCCGTGAAGCCTGGAAAAACCGCCGACAACACCAACCATAAGGAGATCGCATGGCCAGAAATGCACGAAAAAGGAGTATCCCTCTCACTATTGGTTTAGTCATCTTCATCATGGGCCTCATCGGCACAATCCTGAGCTTCTTCAGCTACAACATCGTGATCTACGGATCGGAGTTGGAGCCGGTCGTGTCCTACTTCCTCCTCGGCATCGGGGCCGTGATTCTTGGTATCTACTTCATCGCGAAGATCATCAAGGCCCGGAGAGAATAAAGAAATGCTATACGTTGGCGTTCTGGAGGTGGAGCTTCACATCCCCGAGGCCCGCAGCAAAAAAGAACGTCGCCGCGTGGTGAAATCGCTTAAGGAGAGGGGAAAGAGCCGTTACAGGGTTGCGGCCGCCGAGGTCGGGGACTCAGAACGCCTCCAGGCCGCCACCCTCGCCTTCACCACCACGGCGGGTGAGTATAAAACAATCGAGGAGACCCTGGACGCCCTCGAGAGACTCATCTATTCCGGTGAGGCCGAGGTTTCCCGTATCCGGCGGGCGATTCGCTCCGCCGAGGACCTCTGGGGATAGGAGGACGAGGAACCAAACGAGCGTCGTCGCTTGACCTATGCTCCTCCAGTACGTTAAGATGAATCTGTGAATATAATCCTGGAAAGGTCCTTCGTAAACCGCCATCACCCACCATGTCCCAGATAAGCTCTCTCACGGGTGGACCCTGGTTCAGCGGCATCCCCCCCGGCCGTTAATACCTCCTCTATTCAACGCAGATGCTCTCGCGAGCCGACGGTTCGCGCCGTCGGCACCCCTCCCCATCCCGCAATCTCGAGGAGCTTTTGTGAAGCTGTTCTTATCCGGTAACGAGGCTATCGCCCGGGGGGCGTATGAATACGGCGTTCACATCGCCGCCGCCTACCCCGGCACCCCCTCGACCGAGATTTTAGAGAACGTCGGACGCTACGAGGAGATCTACGCCCAGTGGTCCGTCAACGAGAAGACCTCGCTGGAGATCGCCATCGGCGCGAGCTTCGGCGGGGCGAGGGCCCTGGTGGCGATGAAGCACGTTGGGCTCAACGTCGCCTCCGATCCCCTCTTTTCCATAGCCTACATCGGCGCCGACGGCGGATTGGTGGTTGTCACCGCCGATGATCCGGGAATGCACTCCAGCCAGAACGAGCAGGACAACCGACACTACGCCCGCCACGCCAAGATCCCCATGCTCGAGCCCTCGGACTCCCAGGAGGCCAAGGACATGGTGGGCACCGCCCTGGAGCTGAGTGAGAAGTATCAGGTGCCTTTCCTCATCCGCCTGACCACCCGCATCTGCCACTCCAAATCGGTGGTTGAATGTGGCGAGCGAAATTCTTCGGAGATACCGCCCTACGAAAAGGACGACACCCGGCGGGTGATCCTGCCAGCCCGGGCCCGGGTCCGCCGCGCCCGGCTGGAGAAAGCGCTGGGGGAACTGGAGGAGGAGGCCAACGCCTCACCGTGGAATTTCGTTGTCAAAGGCGAAGGTAAAATCGGGATCGTGGCCTCAGGTATAGCTTACCAGTACGCCCGCGAGGTTCTGCCCCAGGCCGACTACCTCAAACTCGGTTTCTCCTTTCCTCTGCCCCGGAGGCTCATCCGGGATTTCGCCAAGAATTTTAGCCGGCTCTACGTGGTCGAGGAGAACGACCCGATCCTCGAAGACGAGATCCGCAACCTGGAACTCGGCATCCCCGTCATCGGCAAACAGATCATCCCAGGCATCAACGAGCTGAACCAGGAGCGGGTTGCCGAGGGCTTCGCCAAGGCCGGGCTGCCCGTGACACGTGTGTACTCGAGCCCGGTGGAGATCGGGGAACTGCCCCCGCGTCCACCGGTTCTCTGCCCCGGCTGTCCCCACCGGGGCGTGTACTACACCCTGCGGACGCTCAAGTACACGGTCACCGGCGACATCGGCTGCTACACCTTGGGCGCCTTACCGCCCCACAACGCCATGGACACCTGCGTGGACATGGGCGCATCGGTCACCGTGGCCTTCGGGTTGGAACTGGCGCAAGGCAAGGAGTTCTCGAAGAAGATGGTCGCCACCATCGGCGAGTCCACCTTCATCCACTCGGGTATAACCGGGCTCATTGACCTCGTCTACAACCGGGGCGTGACCACCGTTTGTATCCTGGACAACCGCATCACCGCCATGACCGGCCACCAGCAGAACCCGGCGACCGGCCTGACCCTGCGGTTGGAGCCGACCTGGGAGGCCGATCTCGGGGAGATCGCCCGGGCCTGCGGTGTTAAATGGGTGCGGACGGTGGACCCCCTCGATCTGGACGCGGTCAAAACAACCCTAAAAGAAGCCACGGCGGTGGATGAACCCGCCGTGATAGTTTTCAAGAGCCCCTGCGCGCTGCTGCCCGAAGCGAAGAAGCTGGTGCGCGTCGAATATTTCGTCAACGAGGAAAACTGCACCAAGTGCCGCGCCTGCATTCGCCTGGGCTGCCCCGGCATCGCCCCCATGGGCACCGACGGCAAGTCCCGCTTCGACGAGGCCCTCTGCGTGGGTTGCGGTCTCTGTGAACAGGTGTGCAAGTTCGAAGCCGTGACCCGCGTCAGCGACGATCCCGGCAGGAAAGGTTCCTGGTACGCCGATAAGGAGTAGCTCAACACCGGCTATGCCGGCCAGCCTCTGAGGTTTTTTCATGGCGATCACGAACGTTCTCATCTGCGGCGTGGGCGGTCAGGGCGTTCTCCTGGCCAGCGAGGTCCTTTCCCAGGCCGCGATCCTGGCCGGCCACGACGTGAAGAAATCCGAGGTCCACGGGATGAGCCAGCGCGGCGGCTCGGTGGTCTCCAACGTCCGCTTCGGCGAAAAGGTAAAAAGCCCCCTCATCAACCGCGGCGAGGCCGACGTGCTCATGGGCTTCGAGCGCCTGGAGGCGGTGCGCTGGCTTGACCACCTCAAACCCGGCGAGGGCACCGCCGTGGTCAACGACCTGGAGATCTGGCCGATGACGGTCAGCTCCGGATCATTCGAATACCCCACCGACATTGATGAACGTCTTGAGGCGGCGACGAAGAGGTACTGGCTCTTCAAGGCGACCGACATCGCCCGGAAGGTGGGCGAGTCCCGCGCCGCCAACATCGTCCTCCTCGGCGCCCTGTCACCGGCCCTCCCCCTGGAGGACGGGCACTGGACGAAGGCCATCGAGCAACGGGTCAAACAGAAGTACGTCGAGGTGAACCTGAAGGCCTTCGCAGCCGGGAGGGCGATCTCCACCGCATAGCGGGGTAAGCGGTCAACAACGATAGGTCGAGGTAAGTTTGTCCCTCACGAGCATCATATTGGGGGGATCGTTGGGTCTCCTCTGGCTGGCCAGCACCCTGACCGGACATCCGTGGCGCTTTCTAGGGGACCTCATCGGCTATGCACTCGCCTTCTTCATCCCCTTCGGCATCGGCTGGCTGATCCGCGCCCTGTTGGACACGGACCTACCCTCAATCCCCTGGATGGAATACCTCCTCGGTCTGGCCGTGGTGACCGCCGTCTTCCAGTTCGCCCTGGACCGAATACTCGAAAGACCCCCACGCGACGAGTTCACCGTCCATGCGACCAGCTTTCCAACATACATCGCCTTCGCCGCAGGCATCGGCCTGGTGATTTCGCCTCTGATGTGTCTCATTCTCGCCGGAGCGGCCGTCGTTTTCGTACTGGCGGTGTTTATCTATTACCTGGTAAACCCGGCCAAGCGGATAAGCAGATAATACTTTTTCGCAAGCACCAGGTTGAGCTTGACCTAAACAACGTTTAACGCTATTCTATAGTTGGGTAAAGGGACACCGCAAACCAACCGGAAAACCCTGAATGGTTTCATACATAAACACAAGCCAGACCCCATACGTTTCACCCGACCCCGCTACGGCGAACGGTCGGGGGTAATACGAAGGAGAACCCTTGCACCTGGAACAGTTGATCCCCCCAGGGGCGGTAAACCTGGATTTACGGGCCCAAAAAACCCACGCGGCGCTCCACGAGATGGCCCACATGGTCGTAGGTCAGCCGGGATTGCCCACCAACGCCGAGGTAATCTCAGCCATCTTCAATCGCGAGATGGAGTACGAGGCGGCGATCGGCTCCGGCGCAGCCATCCCCCACATCATGCTGGCCGGCCCGGAGAGGCCGATCCTCGCCGTGGGGCGCAGCAAACGCGGGATTAGTTTCGGTAAAAACGGTAAGGAGAAGGTCAACCTGCTCTTTCTGTTGATAAGCCCGGCGGAAGACCCCCATCAGCACCTCCACACGATCTCCCGCATCGCCAAGCTTCTGCACCAACCCGAGGTCCGCAAATCACTCTTAAATGCGAGCAGCGAGCGAGAGCTGAGAACGATCCTCAAACACCACGACGATAACAACCACTGAGTGAAAGACGAGGGGTTTTGCCAGAGGCATAGCTCGCTTCGCTCGGTTACACCCCTTGTTCCACCACCAAAAAGGCCCCGCAGGGCCTTTTTTACGTGCACGTCCATCACGCCTCAGTACAGGGTGAGCTGCTCACGTACCCGGTCGCAGTAGCGGCAGGCCAGCTTCCCCGGCGAGTACTCATAGAACTCGGGAGTCGCGTTGTCGTCGTGGTGCGTGATACAGCGCTGGTTGGAACACTCCCCCTCGAAGACCGTCGCTTCACGCCAGTTTGCACCCCTTTCACCGTCGAGGCGGGTGTGCCCCATGAGCACAAGGACCAACGCCATGCGGGCCGGCACACCGTTGAAGGCCTGCTCGAAGTAGCGCGCACGGGGATCGGAGTCCACCTCGACGGCGACCTCCTCGAGGCGGGGAAGGGGATGCATGACGATCATGTCCGCCGGGGCGTCGTCCATGATCCGCCTGTCCAACCGGTAAACATGGGCCACCCGCTCGTAGACCAGGGGGTCCTCGAAGCGTTCCCGTTGGATGCGCGTCATGTAGAGGACGTGGATGTCGTCGAGACCCCCCGCCAGCTCCCTCCGCTGCTCGACAGTCTTTTGGTAGCGCATGGTCAGGTGGGTGGTGATGTGCCCCGGAAGCTCCAACTCCTCGGGGCTGATGACCACGCACTCCGAGTCGAAGGCCGCCAGGGCGATGGCCAGGGAGTGGGTGGTGCGGCCGTAGAGAAGATCGCCGCAGAGAGCAATCCGCAGACCGGACAGGGTGCCGAACTCCTTGTAGATCGTGTACAGATCGAGGAGCGTTTGACTGGGATGGAGGTGCCCCCCGTCACCGCCGTTCAAGACCGGGACGGTGGAGAACTTGCTGGCGAGGTAGGCCGCTCCGTCATTGGGGTGACGCATGACTATGCAATCTGCGTAATGGGCGCTCATCCGGATGGTATCGGCCAGGGACTCACCCTTGGCGACGGAGCTGGTGGACGTCTCGGCAAAGCCCACCACAGACCCCCCCAGGCGGATCATCGCCGTTTCGAAGGAGAGTCGGGTGCGGGTGGACGGCTCCCAGAAGAGGGAAGCCATCACGCGATAGGGCAGGAGCGGGACGATGGGCGATCCACCCTGCGTAGCCTTCTCGTATCTGACCCGGGCCTCCATCTCTCCGGCAAGCTCGAGGAACTGGAGGATCTCACCGGGGGTAAACTCTTCCAAATCGATGAAGTGTCGCAGCCTCGACATATAAACCTCCCTCGGCGGGATCGGTCCAAAATTTGAGTCATGGTACGGCGGGACCCGCAAAAAGTCAAGCTTTCGAACAAAAAACGAGGGCTGAACCGCCCCCTCGCCTTCGCTCGCCTACGGAAGAACGCGCCGATCCTCAGGGCTCCCTCCCGATAATCCGTTTGACGTAGGAAACCGGGAGGAAGAAACCCTTCAGCTCTCCGCCGGAGGAGTATACGGCGATCCCTTCGAAGCCCGAGAGCTCGTTGAATCTCTCCAGCAGCTCATTCAAACCCCTCATCGCTCCGCCCTCCAGAACGATGTGGGGAACTCCCTCACCGTTTAACGAATCACCCTTCACCGGCTCGGCATCATCGGACCCCTCAGGGTCAGCCTCACTCAGAGAATCGTCCAGAGCATCGAGATACCTTTCTTTCGACCCAGGTGCGGCGTCCCGCTTTCCCTCGTCGGCGAGACGGGAGGCCTCCATCATCAGCTCCATTAGCGGGACTTTTATCCGCTCCTTGCACCCGCCCCGCTGTGTCCCGATCCTGATATAGACATCCTGCCAGGCCAGGATTTCAAGCGCCGCCTCCTCGGACGGAAGATCGTCCAGGACCGCATTCAGGAGCCTGCCCTCGCAAAAACAGAGGGTTCCCCGCTTGCCACCAAAAGACCGGTAAACCTCGACCCGGCAGGTCTTCCTCTCCATCTCCACCATCTGGACGAAACTGGTGAGATTCACCCCCTTGATCTGACCCAGCCGGCCCCACTGCCCTACCATCTTCTGTATCACTCGATGGAGGTGATCGAGGTCTATGGGCTTCTCGATGTATTCGATGGAGTACACGTCGAAGGTCTGCTCAAGCTCGACGCTTCCGTGGGCGGTCATTACGATGCAGGGGATATCCGGATTCTCCTCGATGACACGGGTTAAGAGACCAAGGCCGTCGAGGCCCGGCATCTTCAGGTCCGTGACGATGGTCGCGATCTCGTTTTTCCCAAGGATCTCGAGCGCATCATCGCCGTTTGCGGCGATCAGGTAACCGAAACCGTCGGCGTAGTGCTCGAGACCATCCCTCAGGGACTCAAGGAATGCAGCATCATCATCAACGAGTAGGACCTTCTTCATCGCACCCCATGAAAAAGCAATTGTCGTACCAGGGAAGCATATTGTTTAACATATTGATTAATAAGCGGTTAGACGTTCCTATGAAAAACGACGGACCCCTTTTCGAACCATCGTGCTCCAGCAGAGTAAAACGTCTATTCAGATTGGAATAAACTCGCCTTATTCAATCTAAAATATATTGAGCTAATATAATTAATATCTTTATATAACCGCCCTAATAGAAACCACTCCATTTTGACTTGTTCATTATGACGCGATTGGATGGGAAGAGTGGACGCTGGTCGGGCGGAGCGCTCCCATCCCCCCTCTGGTAAAGCCCGTTCCTGGCACACTTGTTGCTTTTTATAACGGGTGAATGAACCGGGGAGACACCCTCCACAAGCCAGGCATCTCGACAGGGAGAAGCCAATCAAAAGGCCACACTCGAGTTAGCAGGGCCGGGAAAGACAACAACTGGCGACTCCCTGACCAACTTCGGTAAAAGCGCTCAACGTTGGACTAATCGCCGAGAGGAAAGACATGCCGACCCAACAGATGGACACCGCCAGGGATTTGAAAGATGAAGTCGTTATGGAATACCAAATCCGAGAACCGGCTTCCCCTAATCAGCTCACCGAGGCCATAATGTGTGTCTGCGCGGCCATAGACTTGGTGAAGAGGAACATGGAGAGGTTCGTTGCTCGGGCGGGCGAGGTTTTACGTTGACCCCGTAGGTCCGGCACCCTAAAATTAAATGTTGTAATGCTCTTCGGTCCAGCGACCGAGAAGGCGAGACGAATCGGAGAATCAACGGTTTAAAAAACGGCTTATCCCTCAGGAGTATATTTTTCAGTACGTGTATGGGCAGGGTAGTCCCTGCCTTTACGTATCTTTTAACTAAAACTACAAACCGGAGAAGAAGATGGCACGAACGGAACAGAAGAGGAGCGAGGAGACTCTACGGGGGAGTGAAGAGCGTTTCCGCACGATGTTCGAGCTCTCACCCGAAGCCATCGTCCTCATAGATAAAAGCGGGAAGATAATCACCACAAATAAAAAGGTTCATGATTGGCTGGGATATGAGCCCGAGGAGATCATCGGCAAACGGATATCGAAGCTGCCCTTCTTCACCAAGACGAGCTTGTTCAAGGTCCTGCGGCATTTCAAGCAGCGGATGCAGGGCCGGGATATCCCTCCGTACGAATTAGAGTTCCTCGATAAAAAGGGGCAGAAAGGGTACGGAAGGTTGACCGCGAACCCCATCCGGGATGAGCGGGGGGAGATAACTTCCATCCTCGTCATGATCTCAAACATCACCGAGCGCAAGCGGGCCGAGGAGGAGGTGAAGGCTTCAAAGGATTACATTGGCCGAATAATGAACGGGATGTATGAGGAACTTATGGTAATTGATCGCAACTACAAAATTAAGGAGGTTAATCAGTGCTTTATTGAACAATATGGTGGTACTCGCAAGGATGTAATCGGTCATTACTGTTACGAGGTTACTCATCAGAATCCTAAGCCTTGCCGGGACCTCGAACATCCGTGTCCCCTTGAATCCGTTTTCAAGAAGGGTAAGTCCTTCCACACCGAACACGTACACACGGATCACAACGGTATAGAGCATATAGAGGAGATATCCGGCTTCCCGCTTTTTGACTCTGATGGCAACGTGGAGAGCATGGTGGAGATATTCCGCGACATCACCGAGCGCAAGCAGGCGGAGGAGGCGCTTCGGAACTCCGAGGAACGGTACCGCAATCTCGTTGAGGGGCTGCATGATGTTATTTACTCCTTAGATATAACGGGAGCCGTGACCTCTATAAATAAGGCTTCGAAGGCCCTTCTCGGATTAGAGCCTGAGGAAATTCTTGGTAAGAATATTACTGAATTCATCCCCAAAGAAACGCTGCAATTTGTTATGGAGAAACTTAAGCAAACTGGCGCGGGAGAGGCGATCTCCTCTGAAGCTGTTATGATCAACAAAGATGGGAATCAGCATAACGTTGAATTCAGCTCAACGCCTGTGATACAAAGTGGCAAAGTAGTTGGGACTAGGGGCATCGTAAGGGACATCACCGAGCGCAAGCGGGCGGAGGAGGCGCTTGCCGAATCGGAGGAGCGGTTCCGGACCATAACCGCATCCGCTCATGATGCAATCATTATGATAAACAACGATGGATACATAACGTATTGGAACGAGGCAGCCGAGAGGGTCTTTGGCTATTCCAAACGTGAGGCGTTGAACAACAATGTGCATCTGATCCTTGCCCCCGAGAGATACCACGATGCATACCGGAAGGGATTTTCCGCGTTCCAAGAAACCGGTGAAGGTTCCGTAATCGGGAAAACAATCGAGCTGGAGGGAATACGAAAGGACGGCACAGAGTTACCGGTTGAGCTTTCAGTTTCCTCTGTAAAGGTTAATGGAAAATGGCAAGCCATCGGTATCGTCAGGGACATCACCGAGCGCAAGCTGGCCGAGGAGGCGCTGCAGGAAAGTGAAGAGAAGTTTCGACTGCTGTTTGAAACCGCAAAAGACGCCATTTTCTGGGCGGATACTAAAACAGGGCTAATCCTTCGGTGCAACAAGGCCGCTGAACTTCTGTTGGAGAAAGAAAGGGAAGAGATCATCGGGTGCCATCAGAGCGAACTTCACCCTCCGGAGAAGTTAGAGGATTACAGAGAGCTATTTAAAAAACACGTCACGGACAAGGGCGAGCTTGGTATTGAAATGCAGGTAATCAATAAATCCGGGGCCATCAAAGATGTCAGCGTAACCGCATCCGTTACCATTGTCGGCGAACAACATATAATCCAGGGCATATTTCACGACATAACCGAGCGCAAGCGGGCCGAGGAGAAGATCAAGGCTAACCTCCGGGAGAAGGAGGTGCTGCTGAAGGAGATCCATCACCGGGTGAAGAACAACCTGCAGGTCATCTCCAGCCTGTTGAACCTCGGCGCCCGCGACATCAAAGACCCACAGGCCCAGAGGGTTTTCACAGACAGCCAGAACCGCATCAAGTCCATGGCGTTCATCCACGAGAAGCTCTACCGGTCGAAGGACCTTTCCCGAATCGACTTCAGCGACTACGTCAGAGACCTGCTCGACACGCTCTTAGTCACCTACGCGAAGGCCTCCCGCCACGTTTACCCGGTGCTCGACCTCTGCGAGCTGCGCCTGGAACTGGATCAGGCGATTCCCCTGGCGCTGATCATCAACGAGCTCATCTCCAACGCCCTGGAACACGCCTTCCCCGATGAGCGGGAGGGCCGGATCACCGTTTCACTAAAACAGATGGGGCAAAAAAAGTGCGCCTTGAGCATCGCCGACAACGGGGTTGGCCTTCCGGACGGCCTTGACATCCTGGACACGAAAAGTTTAGGGTTACAATTGGTGCATATGCTCTGCGACCAATTGAAAGCAAAGTTGGAGTTGGTGAACCACCGGGGAGCCGAGTTCCGGATAGAGTTCCCGGTTATAACCGAAGGGGCGCGCTCGTGAGGCGCTGGAAACTGTTCATCGGGCTGGCCATCCTGACCGGGCTCGTCATCTGGTTCTTCGACGCCATCTTGGATTCAATCCTCCTCGCCGAGCAACCCTTCCTCGACACACTGCTCCTCGATGTTCACGAATATGACGTGTTTCATCGGCTAATCATCTGGGGCCTTACCTGTGGGCTCCTCTTCCTGCTGCTCCGGTTCCAGGAGAGTGTCAGGAAGACCAAGGAGGTGATCAAGACAGAAAGGGATAAGGCCCAAAAGTATCTCGATGTCGCCGGCGCCATGCTGGTAGTGATCGGCCCGGACCAGAAAGTTCAGCTTATAAATAGCAGGGGCTGCGAGATTCTCGGTTATAGTGAAGAGGAGATTGTCGGAAAAAACTGGTTCGACAACTTCCTTCCCCAGGCGATTCGGAAACAGGTCAAGGCGATCTTCGACCAACTAATGGCGGGCGATGTAGAACCGGAGGAATACTTTGAGAACCCAGTTCTTACACGGAACGGCGAGGAACGAGTCATCGCCTGGCATAACAGTATCCTGAAAAACAACGGCGATATTATCTGTATCCTCAGCTCAGGCTCCGACATCACCGAGCGCAAGCGGGCCGAGGAACTACTGCGGCAATCCGAAGAGAAATATCGCTTCTTATACGAGGACAGCCCGTCCATCAACCTGTTAATCGGGGTGGACGGGAAGATAATTGACACCAACGCAGCGGCCCTGAAGGTGGTCGGGTATTCACCAGATGAGATTCGGGGCAGGGATGTCCTGGAGCTAATCGTCGAGGAAGACCGTGAGCTCAGCACCGAACTGATGGAAAAATCCTATCAGGGTGAGGACACCCCGGATGTAGATCTAAGGATCATCGCCAAAGACGGCTCGATTCGCACCGTTCTGTTTTCGCAGGGCAACGTGGTCCTCCGCGAAAACGATCAACCCACAGGCATCTTGGTTACCGGGATTGACATCACCGAGCGCAAGCGGGCCGAGGAGGCGCTGGTTGACTCGGAAAGGCAGTATCGCTTCCTGGTTGAAAACACCTACGACATGTTCTACCGGGTTAACCTGCACGATGAGAGCTACGATTATCTCAGCCCCGCGGTGGAGAAAAATCTAGGTTACGAGATCGCCGAATTCATAGAAATGGCGAAAACCGGCGAATTGGAGAAGCGAATCCATCCCGATGACCTGACGATGCTGAAGGAGGATGCAGAGGCGTTGCGGGATAGCGGGCGCGGAGCGTTGGAAAAGCCGGTCATCGAGTATCGCTTGCGCCACAAGGACGGCGATTACCGCTGGATCTCCGATGCGCGCAAGGTGGTTTTCGACGAAGCGGGAAAAGCAACCACGATAATCGGTATGTCCCGCGACATCACCGAACGCAAGCGGGCCGAGGAAAAAATCAAGACCGCCCTTCGGGAAAAGGAGGTCCTGCTGCAAGAGGTTCACCACCGGGTCAAGAACAACCTCCAGATCATCACCAGCCTTTTGAGCCTGGAGGCCGGGAAGCAGACGGACGAGCGGACAATCTCCGCTTTACGGGACAGCCGGAACCGGATAAAAACAATGGCCCACATCCACGAGATGCTCTACCAGTCAAAAGACCTCGGGCGAATTGACCTCACTCGCTACCTAAACGACGTCGTCAGCTCGATTTTCAGCTCCTATACAACCGATCTGAGTTCGGTTGATTTCGAACTGGAAATAGATAACGTATATCTGGGTATTGACACCGCCATCCCGCTGGGACTGATCATCAACGAACTGGTATCCAATTCAATCAAGCACGCCTTCCCCAACGGTAGGGCGGGACGGGTCAGGATAGGTTTCTATGAGAAAGAAAACAGCCGATTCACCCTGTGCGTCTCCGACAACGGCCGGGGACTCCCCGCCGGGTTCGACATCGGCGGAACGAAAACTCTCGGGCTCCAGCTCGTGAGCATGATGGTCGAACAGTTGAACGGTGAGCTGGAGATCGCCCGACGGGATGGAACGGCCTTCTCCGTCACCTTCCAGGTATAAGAGGAAATCCAATGTCAAAGGCAAAGATACTCGTAGTCGAGGACGAGAGGATAGTCGCCGAGGACATCCAGAGCCGTCTGGAAAGTCTGGGGTACAGCGTGGCCGGTGTCGCCTCCACCGGTGAGGAGGCCATTCAAAGAGCGCTGCGAACGGATCCCGACCTGATACTGATGGACATCCTGCTGAAGGGTTCGGTTGACGGCATTCAGGCGGCGGATGAGATCACCAAGAAACTCGACGTACCGGTCGTCTACCTCACCGCCTACGCCGACGAGATCACCCTGCAGCGGGCGAAGATAACCGGTCCCTTCGGCTACATCGTAAAGCCCTTCGAGCAGAGAAATCTGCACACGACCATCGAGACGGCGCTCTTTAAGCACAAAATGGAGAAGAAACTGAAGGAGTCCGAGGAACGCTACCGGACACTTCAGGAAAACCTCCCCCTCGGCGTCTTCCGGGTGACCCCGGGCGGTCGGATCATTTCCGTAAATCCAACCTTGACCTCTTTGCTCGGCTACGAATCCGAAAAGGAACTCCTGGAAACGCCCGTCATAGACTTATACGAGGTCCCCGAACACCGGACCGAATTCAGGAAAAGGCTCAAATCAGAGAATGTCGTCACCAACTATGAAGTAAGGCTCGTCCGCAAGAACGGCGAGAAGTTCTGGGCGTCTCTCAACGTCAGGGCCATCCGAGACGATGCGGGGATCATACTCTTCCACGACGGAACACTGCGGGACATAACCGAGCTAAAACGCACCGAGAAGCTCAAGAACGAGTACTTCCGCAACTTGATCTTCCTATCGAAGACGGCGATGGACTTCGTCACCCAGGAGCCGGGGGAAAACATCTACTCCTACATCGCGGAAAAAACCAAGGAAGTCATACCCGGTTCCCAGATTGTCGCGGTAATTTCGCTGGATGAAGAGACCAATGTTTACCAAATCCGTTCTATCGTCGGCCTCGGAAAACGTCTCAAAACCGTTCTCAACCTGCTGGGCAAGGACCCCATCGGTTTGAGGTTCCCTCTCACAGCGGAAATTAAGAATCTTATGAAGAGGGGGAAGCTACGCCGCGTATCCGCCGATTTCGACCGGCACTCTGGGGGGGCCATCCCCAAGGGCGTCAGCCAAACCCTCCGCAAGATCCTCCAAATGGGTCCAATTTACATTATGGGCATCCTCAAGGGGGATAAGCTTCTCGGTTCAATCACCGTCGTAATGCAAAAGGGGCGTAACCTGACCAACCGCGACGTGGTGGAAGCCTTCATCAACCAGGCCGCCGTAGCCCTCCTGCGCAAGCAGACCGATGAGGCCCTCCACTCAAGCGAACACCGCTATCGGGAGCTGTTCCACAAAATACCGAGCGGGGTAATAGTCCTCGAAGCGATAGGGGATGGGAGTAAATTCATCGTCAAGGAGTTCAACAAGGCGGGTGAGAAGATATCCAAGATAGGCAAAGAGCTCGTCATCGGCGAGCCGGTAACCGAGGTGTTCCCCGGCATAATAAAATCCGGCCTAGTTGAGGTTATTAAGAAGGTCTGGAAAACGGGCAAGCCCGAATACGTTCCGGCTTGGTTTTACAAAGACGCCCGTCTCAGCGGCTGGCGGGAGAGCCACGTCTACAAGCTCCCCTCCGGCGAGATAGTCAGCATGTACCAGGACGTGACGGACAGGATTCAGGCCCAGGAAGCGCTGCGGAACTCCGAGGAGCGGCACCGCTCCGTCGTCGAAACCTCCAACGACGCCATCGTAACCATAGACGACGAGGGGCCGATCTGTTTCTGGAACCGGGCGGCCGAGATGATGTTCGGCTACGGCAAAGACGAAATGATAAACAAACCGTTAACCCACATCATGCCCGAACGTTTCCGATCGAAGTTTCTCAGCGGGATGATGGAAATGCGGAAAAGGGGGTCCTCGAAGCTCGTCGGCAAACAGATGAATCTGATTGCCCGGCACTCCGACGGCCACGAGTTCTCGATCGAGCTCTCCATCTTCGAGAGTAGAGTGGGGGCAAAAAAATACTACACCGGTTTTATCCGCGACGTCACCGAGCGCAAGCGCATGGAGGAGGCCATCCTCCGGGCCAAGCAGGAGTGGGAGCGGACCTTCGATACCGTACCCGACTTGATCGCCATCCTCGACACCGGACATAGGGTCATCCAGGCCAACCGCTCCCTGGCCGAACGGTTGAAGCGCAACGTCAAGGAGCTAATCGGTAGGCACTTCTACGAGTTAATCTATGGAACGATGAACCCGCCCGAGGAGCACCAGCTGCCGAGAATCTGGGAGAATGGGACGGAGCTCCGCCGGGAGCTGCACAACGAACATCTCGACGGTTATTTCAGTTTCACTCTCACTCCTCTCTACGACTACTCCGAGCGGCTCATCGGGACGGTCTTCGTTGGCACCGACATCACGGAACAGAAACGGGTAGACGAGGCGATGAAGCGCCAGGCAATGATAGACCAGGCCGAGCACATCTTCAGCTCTATCCGGCACGAGATGGGAAACGCACTCAACACCCTGAAGACCACCCTGACCGTTCTTTCGAAAAACTACCTGAACTTCACCCCGGAGAAGAGGGAGACATACTTCATCCGATGCCTGGACACCTTCAAGGTATCCGAGCGGCTGTTGCGTGTGCTGAAGGAGTACCAGAAGTTCAACAAGGTGGAGTTGACGCCGGTCTTCATAGATCGTTTTCTCAAGGAAAAATCAGGCCTCTTCGTTGATCTGGCCCGACACTCCGACGTGGAGTGCAGGGTTGAGCTGTCCTTCTCCGATATCCAGATCAACATAGACCCGGATGCACTGATCCAGGTCCTCTTGAACGTGGTGGACAACGCCATCTCAGCCACTCAAGACACCGATGTCCCCTTCGTCACCATCAAATGCCATTCCTGGAAGGATTGGGTCATAATCACCGTGGCCGACAATGGGATCGGAATTCCCGAGGAGGAACTTCCCAAGGTCTTCACCCCCCTCTACACCACCAAACCGGAGGGCTCGGGCCTGGGAATGGCCATCGTTCAGAAAAAGATGATGCAGATGGGCGGCGAGGCCAAGATCGAGAGTGAACCGAACGAGGGGACGACCGTAGAACTGTGGCTTCCCCTCTATTCCGAGAAAAGGGTAACCGAACTACACGCCGATTAGTTACAACTTAGGTGATACGATGAAGCTGCTTCCAAAGGTTCTTATCGTTGACGACGATTCCGGTTTCTGCGAGACCGCCTGCGACGGCCTGATACAGGAGGGGTACGACGCACGGTACTCTGTGACCGGCGGTGAGGGGCTCGAGCTCTTCAACACCTGGCACCCCGACGTCGTGCTGCTGGACCAGATCCTGCCCGATACGAACGGCCTGGAGCTGAGCCGTCAGTTCAATCGGTTAGACCCCGGCGTGAAGATCATCTTCGTCACGGCTTACGGTTCCATCTCCAATGCCGTCGAGGCGGTGAAAACAGGGGCCTACGACTACCTGATAAAACCCCTGGAGATGGAGAAGTTCTACCTCTCCGTATCCAAGGCCTTTCAGCTTATCAAGCTGGAGAGACAGCAGCAGATACGTAACTTCCAGCTCTCCCACACCCCCACCAACGATCAACTCACCGGCAACTCGCCCACCCTGCGACGGATCAATCGCCTGATATCCCTGGCCGCCCAGAGCGACTCCACGCTGCTCATCACCGGCGAAACCGGGGTTGGCAAGGGGGTGGTGGCCAGGGCCATCCACCGGCTGAGCGATCGCGGTGAGGAGCTCCTGACGCTCAACTGCTCGGCGATACCCGAAACACTCATCGAATCCGAGCTCTTCGGCCATGAAAAAGGCGCCTTCACCGGGGCGGTCACTCGCCGCAAGGGGATTTTCGAGCTGGCTGCGGGCGGATCCATTCTCCTCGACGAGATCGCCGAGATGCCCTTCCGGCTCCAAAGCAAGCTCTTGACGGTGCTGGAAGAGAGGAAGATCCGACGGTTGGGGGGCTCCATCGAGATACCCCTGAACATCAGGGTCATCGCGACAACGAACCGAAACCTGGCCGAGGAGATCAAGGGGGGACGCTTCCGGGAGGACCTGTACTACCGGCTGGCGGTGATCACGATCGATGTACCTCCTCTACGGGAACGCCCCCAGGATATCGAGGCTCTCTGCCGAAACCTGCTGCACAAATTGACGGACGGCGCCTACGTTGAGTTGCCGCCCGAACAGTTGGAGGTGTTGGTACGCTACCGCTGGCCGGGAAACGTACGGGAGCTGCGCAACGTCCTGGAGAGAGCGCTGATCCTCGCCGGCGGCAAGGAGCCGGACCCCTCGGCGCTTATCGAGTCGAGCTTAGTCAAAATCGCCGCTCCCGAACCCGGGCGAGAGAGGCCAATCAGACCCCTGGACGAGATCGAGAGGGAGCACATCGAGCGCGCCCTGTTAACCTGCAGTGACAATAAGACCAAGACGGCCAAGATGCTGGGCATATCGCTCTCCACCCTCCGCCGTCGCCTGGCCGATTACACAGACACCAATCCCGCCTAGACGGTTGAGGAATAGAATCTTCAAGAAGAACCGCCCTAAAGCGGTTCTTTATTTCGGTGGCTCTTGACGACCCTACATTTTTGTGATAGATTAAATTAGCCGTGGATAAAAGTCGAAAAGGAGATGTGATAATGGATAAAAACAAGTTCTTCTCTTCTCTTCTCTTCTCTTCTCTTCTCTTCTCTTCTCTTCGTTTTCGTGGCGTTCTTCCTGATTTCCTGTGAGGACGCCCTTTCACCGTCGGAATACCCGCCGTTGCCGAACGAGAGTCCGCTGGGAGAGGATGAGGAAGATCCGCTGGGTTACTGGCGGATTGAGGGAATCATTGACGCCCCGCTCGACTGGACCCCCGGTTACCCCTACCTGGTAGAGATCTGGATGAGCGCGTTCGGAGGAGGAACGGACCAACTTATCGTTCCGATACAGTTCACGCCGCTGTTCACCTACCCCGGGCAGGACTACCGGCGCTGGTCCTTCGAGACCCGGGGGGACGAATATTGGTGGGGGGACGTCTACCACAGCTTCTTCATTCCAGACCCGACCTGGTGGTCCGACCCCGAAGAGGAGGTCTATCGGCACACCTATGTCCGGGGTTACAAGTGGGTTGAGTTCGGAGGGGGCTTCCATCTGGTACTGGCGGACGAGGATACATCCTTTAGCCCGTATAACCCGCCCTGTCCAAATCCGGAGTGGAAGTACTACCAACCATACCTTCACCATCAACAGCCAGGCTGTGACCTTTACTGGGCCTGGACTTCCGTCTATCTCGACTTGCGGCAAGGAGGTTAAGTTATGACCCGGAAGATAACCATTTTGCTCTGCGCCGTCGTATTATCGGCCGCGCTCGGCCTGGACGACCTCGAGGTCCTCTGGGAGGAGCCCTACGACTTCGACAGAATGAACGGAGGTTTTGGGATTTACGGTCAGTACTACACACAGGACGACTTCACCCTGGAGACCGACGCGGTGCTCGAGGCCGTCGAATGCTGGGCGTATTACTACTTCCCCGATGACGACTACCACCCCCAGCCGTTCAACGTGACCATACGCTACGACCACTACGGCATGCCCGGCGGCTACTACTTTACCACTAGGACCTTCGATGTGGAGGAGACCGACACGGGTGACGTTTATGGGGATGGGTACCATGTGTACCACTACCGCTTGAACATAGATGGCCACCACGTTGACGGCGGGACGCCGTTTTGGCTCGAAATCCGCACGGATGCCGAGAACTGCAAGTGGGCCTGCAAAAACGTCGGCAACCTGTACTACCAGTGGAACCAGTGGGACAAGGCAGCCTTCTTCCGCCTCCTGGGCACGCCCGAGGACACCGGCGTCGAGGCCGTGAGCTGGGGTGAGATAAAAGCCACCTTCTAATGGTGGGCCGCCCTCGGGCGGCCCTTCTTTTATGTATAATCGGTCAGTAAAATCAGGAACGAGGCGGGATGAATGATCGAACTTAAGGGCAGATCGGTGTTAGTCACTGGAACCTCGACCGGCATTGGACGGGCGGTGGCCCTGGCGCTCGATTCGAAGGGCTGGCGGGTCTACGCCGGTGTGCGCCGCGATGAGGACGCCGAGAGCCTAAAAGCCGCGGCCTCGGTGCGGTTGCGACCGGTGATGCTTGACGTATCCAAACCGGAGCTGATCGAAAAAGCCGCCCGTCTGCTCGGAGGAGAACTGGATGAATCGGGGCTCCACGGTTTAGTCAACAACGCCGGAATCAACGTGTCCGGCCCGATCGAGCTCCTCCCTCCCGACGACCTGCGCCGTCAGTTCGAAGTCAACGTGATCGGCCAGGTCGCCGTCACCCAGGCCTTTCTCCCCTATATACGTCGGGTCCGGGGCCGGGTGGTCAACATCGGGTCCGTTTCGGGCTGGAGCGCCATGCCGCTCATCGGACCGTACTGCGCATCCAAGTTCGCCCTCCGGGCGCTGAACGATTCACTGCGTCTGGAACTTCGCCCCTGGGGCATCCGGGTGATTCTGGTTGACCCCGGCCCCATCTCCACGCCGATCTGGGAGAAGGTCATGCAGGGAAAGAACGAGCTTCCCGATAAGGCCCGCGAACTGTACGGCCCGATGATGGTAAGGATGATGGAATTCACCGCCAAATCCGCCGCCCGTGCCATCCCGCCGGAGAAAGTCGCCCATAAGGTCATCCACGCCCTGAGCGCTAGACATCCCAGGGTTCGCTACCTCGTCGGGGCGTCCCTCCTGAGCGGCCTGTTCCTTGAAAAAATCCCCGTCCGTCTCCGGGACTGGCTTATCGCCCGGTTCCTCTTGAGCGACTACCCCAAGCCGAAAAGCTGATAGAGAAAGGGAGGCCTCTTGAGAGCCGTAGCGCTTAAAGGGACAATCCTGCCACCTCCCCGCAACCGTTGAAGGCGGCCAGCTCATCCAGTTTCTGCTTCAACGCTTCACCCAACTCTTCCCCTACCCTTTTCCCGTCCTCCCACCACAGCCCTTGGACAAGTAGACGTTTCTTCTTGCGATCCGCCTTCAGATCGATCCGACCGATAAAATCCCCGCCCCAGAGAATCGGCAGGGCGAAGTAACCCATAACGCGCTTCGCCTTGGGCTTGTAGCATTCAAGGGCGTAGTCGAAGCCGAAGAGCCGTTTGATCCGGTCCCGCTGGATGACGAAATTGTCAAAGGGGCTCAGCAGGTGCAGACTTCCAGCGATTGAGCGTTCACCAAGCTCTTCGAGAGATTCACTCAAGGCGAACCATTCATCTCCCCCAAAACCCTCGATCTCAACCCGGACGACCTCGCCGGACTCGACGAGCCGGTCAACGTATTTCCGGTTTTTTTTCGCCCGGCGCAGGTGCAGCCGGATGTCCGAGAGCGTCGCCACGCCGTGAGCGGCAAGGGCCCGGCGGGTGAAGAAGAACTCCAGCTCATCCTCGTCGGGCAGAGTCGTGTCCACCCAATCGGGCAGTACCCGCTCGGTCAGGTCGTAGTACCGCTGGAATCCCTCCCGGCGGTCCACCATGACCCGTCCCTGGGAGAAGAGGAGTTCTAGGGCGATCTTCGCGGGCTTCCAGTCCCACCAAGTGCGGTTCCGTGGCGGCCCCTTAAAATCCTTCGCCGCCAGGGGACCCTCGGCGCGTATCCGTTCGTACACCTCGTCCATGAGGTCGCCGAACCTCTCCACGTATTTACGTTGCCAACCCTGCTCAGGAAAGGTCCGCATCTTTTCGATGTAAAATCGGTAATCCTCGAGTGGCAGATAACAGATTGCGTGTCCCCAATACTCGAATATCTTCCGGTCTTCGGCCAGGAGTTCATTCAGATATTCCGGGCGGTAATCGGGCAGGCGCGACCAGAGGGTGTGGTGATGGGCGCGTTCGATGACGTTGATCGTGTCTATCTGGACGTACCCCAGACGCTCGATGCAACGGAGTGCTCCCGCCCTGCCGGCTGGCAGGGAGGCGCGTCCGTCGAGGAGCTGGTGTCTGAGCGCCAGCCGCCTTCCCTGTGTTTTTGTTAGCTTTACCCTTGATTCCATTCTTCTCCGATGCAGTGACCAATCCTGCCCATTATACATTGTGTATCCACCACCGGCCTCGATGATATTCGCGGGTATGAGCCGCCCTTGACCGACCCAATCATAGTTGATACACTACGTTGCCGGGCCGGAGTAGCTCAGAGGCAGAGCAGACGCCTCGTAAGCGTCAGGTCGCCGGTTCGAATCCGGCCTCCGGCTCCAGCCTTTCGTTGGATGCTCGAAAACCCCCTCGGGGGTTTTTCCGTTTCAGCTCAAACGGTCGAGCGGATTGGTTTACACCGCCATTTACGGTATACTTGCCACCGCCGTATCCCACAATCGGGAGCTCAAAACTTGCTGAAGAACTGGCGTTTCTGGGTTGGTTTTGTAATCTCCGGCGGGCTCCTGTGGTGGTTCTTCCACGACATTGATCTGACAGGACTCGGCCGGGGTTTCGCCCAGGCCGATTACGGAATCCTGGTCTGGTGGATAGCGCCCCTGTCCGTCAGCTACCTGACGCGCATCTGGCGCTGGAAACTTCTCCTGGATTCGATCCACCCCGTGCGATTCATTGACGCGGCAAGCGGCACCATGATCGGCTTCATGGCCAACGGAATACTGCCCCTGAGAGCCGGGGAGCTGATCCGTCCCCAAATCGTCAGCCGCAACTCGGGTTACAAGTACTCCAGCGCTCTGGCTACGGTGATCTTCGTCAGAATCCTCGACGGCCTTGTCATCATGGCGATCTTCATCTGGATGCTCTTCCTCATCCCCTTCGGCGGGATGGTGAAGATCGGCCTGGCGATCGCCGTGGGCATTGTGTACGTCACCGGTTGCGCAGCCCTGGTGCTTCTCTATTATCGAAGAGACCCGGTGGCCACGGTCCTATCGTTCCCGGCAAGACTCTTCGGAAAAAAGGCGCAGGAGAAGGTCCGGGAATTCTTCATCAGCTTCGGCGACGGGCTCCACATCTTCAACCACCGAGGCCGGCTCTGGGCGGCAATAGGCCTCTCCTTAGCAATCTGGGGCATGGCGGCCCTCTCCTACGTCCCAATCATCCAGGCGATGCCCTTTGCCGATGTAACGCCCTGGTTCGCCGCGCCGTTCACCCTGGCTTATGTGTGCCTGGGTGTGGTGTTCCCATCGGCACCGGGCTTTTTGGGTATCTTCGAACAGTTCGGCTACATGGGCCTCACCACCTGCTCCCCCGCCATCATCGAGGTCTTCGGCGAGGCGGGCAGGGGCATGGTCGGAGCCTTCGCCATCCTGTTGCACGTGACCCAGGTGCTGCCCTACATCCTCGTCGGCCTCATATTCCTCGTTCGCGAAGGTGTCAGCCTGGGGCAGTTGCGCAGGCACAAGGTGGATAAATCCCGGACGCTCTCCGTGGAGACGCTCCATAAAATGGACGACGAAACAGCCGGTGAATGAGCTACGTCAACCACTGATGAACCCGGAGAAGCAAAAAGGGCTGATCTTTAAACCGGTGACCATCAACGAGTGGGACGATCTCGAGTATCTCTTCAGCCGGCATCATGAGTTCCGCGGATGCTGGTGCATGTATTGGAGATTAAAGAGGAGGATTTTCGACGACCGGTACGGGGACGACAACCGGAAGGCGCTGAAAGGGACGTCGAATCCGGGGAGGTCCCCGGCATCCTGGCCTACCTCGAGGGGCGACCGGTCGGCTGGTGCTCGGTGGCCCCGCGGGTGGCATATCCGGTGCTCGACCGGTCACCGATCTTGAAGAGGGTTGATGAAAAGCAGGTTTGGTCCATCGTCTGTTTTTTCATCCCGAAGCCGTACCGGCGAAAAGGGATGTCTGAAGCGTTGATCACGGCCGCCGCGGGATACGCCAAAAGCCGGGACGCTGAGACAATCGAGGCATACCCCCTGATTCCCGAGAACAGTAAAAACCCGGCGCCTAGCGTTTACATGGGCTTGTACACCTCGTTTGTAAAACTGGGGTTTCACGAGGTCGCCCGCCGGTCAAAGTTACGGCCGATCATGCGCCTGCAACTGGCCAAGTAAGTGAGTATCATGTTTCAACTTCGGTCCGAATGGACGGGTTCAAAGGATGAGTAAGACCTATCGAGAAACGACCCGGCGGATCAATCTGGGCGGCATTCCAATCGGCGGAGGCGCGCCGGTTGTCATCCAGTCCATGACCAACACCCCCACCCACGATGTCGAGAAAACGCTGGTGCAGATCAACGAGCTGGTGGCCGCGGGCTGTGAGCTCGCGCGGGTGGCGGTTCCCGATCTCCGGGCCGTAGAGGCTCTCCCAGACATTTTACGGGCCGCCGGGTGCCCCATCATCGCCGACATCCACTTCTCCGAAAAACTTGCCCTGGCTTCTATTGACGCCGGCGTGGCCGGGCTGAGACTCAACCCGGGCAACCTGCGTGATTCCGGGGCCATCCGGCGGGTGGCTTCCGCGGCGGCCGCGGCGGGAATACCGATCCGGGTCGGAGTCAACGCCGGTTCCCTCGATCCAGACCTGCTACAAAAACATGGCGGACCAACGCCGGAGGCGCTGGTTGAGAGCGCCCTGGGAGAGATTCGGCTGCTGGAGGAAGCCGGGCTCGATCAGATCAAGGTCAGCGCCAAGGTCTCATCGGTTCAGAGCACTATCGCCACCTACCGCCTCCTGGCCGAAAGGACGGACCGGCCGATACATCTGGGCGTGACCGAGGCCGGCTGGCACGACGCCGGGGTAATCAAGAGCGCCCTGGGTATCGGTGTGCTGTTACTGGAGGGGATCGGCGACACGGTCCGGGTCAGCCTGACCGGTGATCCGGTGGTCGAGGTTCGGGCGGCCTGGGAGATTCTGCGCGCCTGCGGGTTGCGCCGGCGGGGGATAGAGATAATCGCCTGCCCGACCTGCGGCCGCTGCAACTACGATCTTGAGAGACTCCTGCGAGAGGTTGAAAACAGGCTGGCGGATATCGTCGTACCGATCCAGGTAGCAGTGATGGGTTGCGTGGTCAACGGCCCCGGCGAGGCCGCCCATGCCGACGTCGGAGTCGCCGGAGGGACGGATAAGGGCGATCTCTTCGTCAATGGCGAGATAGTGGAGAGGGGAGTGCCCGCCGACGAACTGGCGGACCGGCTGGAGCGTCTGGTCCGGGAGATCGCCGCCCAAAGGGAAGAGAAGTAGACAGAAAGAAATCATCGAGACAAGGGAGTTCAAATCCCTTGCAGAGCACAAACAAAAAGAAAGGGGGCACGAGCCCTCCTTTTTTTTCGGTATAGCCAGGCTCAAGCTCTATCAGGCGCGTTGTCCTCGGTGTGATCCACCAGGTTGGCCGCGTAGAGGAGCGGCATGGGGCAGGTGTCGCAGATCGGATAACCGGACAGCTCCATCCGCTGGTGCGCCAGGCGGATCGCCCCCCACTCCGGTGAACGCCAGATATCCTTCAGAGGAGTTTTATTGGCGTCACCCATCCCCAACTCGCCGTTCAGGTCCAGGCAACAGGTTGTCACCGTACCGTCGGCCAGGATCACCATCTTGCTCCAGGTATCCGGGCAGGGACGGCGGTTCAGGGTCTTGTACTCGTAGGTCTTAAGCCCCTCTATGCCAGCGTACTCGGTGATCCGGGTGAAGTTGAGACGATCCATTTTTCCTACCCAGAAACGGCGAAAATCCTCCACCTCGTGCTCGTTGAGTTTCGAGACGGCATACTGCATTACCGTGGTGGGGCGGTCGTTTCGCGCTGAAGCCAGTTCCAGGAAACGGTGAATGTTGGACCGGACCCGTTCAAGATCGCTTCCTCGGCGAATCAGAGAGTAGGTTTTCGGGGTTACGCCGTCTACAGAGAAGATGATGGTCTCCAACCCGGCGTCGAGCAGCTCCCGGCTGCGGTCCTCGGTGAGAGAGTAGGCGTTCGTGTTGACGATGGGAGCGATCCCGTTTTCGCGGGTGTAGGCGGCCAGCTGGGCGAGTCGGGGGTGACAGAGCGGTTCGCCGAAGAGGAATAGTTTAACGTAGCTGATCCCCATACCGGCCAGTTGGGGGACTATGCTCCGGCAGAGCCCGTCGCCCATCAGGGTCAGCCGTCGGGTAAGTCGATCACGGGGACACATCACACAGTCGAGGTCACAGGTATTGTTGATCTCGAGGTGAACATAAAGAGGCCGGGGATAGGCGCCGGTCAGTTTGAGGGAAAGGGCGTTGCGGAAATCGCGGAGACGCCGGGAAACGGATGCGGCCGTTTTTTTTAACATGGTGAATCGGGGTCTACAGGAACGCTGACCTAGGGGGGGCTCACTATGGTAATATAGAGTATACAGTCCCTTGACCGAGGCATCCACTCGCGGGGGTAGTGTTGGAATTGAGGAAGGTCCTCCCCGCAGGGCCGTAAGCCAAACGCTCAGCGCGACGTAAATAACGAGTAGTATTCTGGGAACCGCTTGCGGCTATAGATCATCGAGTATTTTAGGTCCTCCTCACGGAGCTTGGGTCCAGCGCCGTGCGCTGTGTAACTAATTAGAAAACTAAATAAGGCATCGCTCGCGGCGGTTGCACACGACTTACCTGAACCTCTCCTCGCGGATCTGCGATCCAACGCGCTGCGTTGGTCCAGTGCCCTGCGCTGTGTAACTAATTAGCGAATAAAATAAGGCATCGCTCGCGGCGGTTGCTCACGAATTACCTAAACCTCTTCTCGCGGATCTGCGCACCAACGCGCTGCGTTGGTGCGAGAGGCGGGATTTGAACCCGCACGGCCGGGGCCACTGGATCCTAAATCCAGCGCGTCTGCCAATTCCGCCACTCTCGCTCACTAAGCGGCGGGGGATCATCCCCCGCTCGGTTTGCGCACACTTCAGCATCAAGGGATCCACAAATCCCGAGGGTAATGCGGCGGGAAGCGTGCCTACTCGCTGGCCCACTCATCGAGGAAGCGGGCAATGAGCTCACGCTCGTCCATCTCGATCCGCCTCTGCTCCTCGATACTGACCCGTTTGAAAGTGTTGTCCTGGATCTCGGCAATAACCGAGAAGTGCTGATCCCGCAGGAGCTGCTTAAACTGGGTAAGGGCCTCGTCGGAATCCACCGCTCCTAGCCATTCGGTCTTCCGACGGTAAACGATGCTCCCGCCAATGAAAACCAGGGTGACGATGTAGGGGGAATCCACGTCTCCTCGGGTTTCCGACTGAACGTGGTAAACCTCGCCCTCGATATCGATGTTATCGTTATGGCCCGGTAGGAGCATACGTTTCTCCGAAGCAGCTGCCATACCGTTTAGATTATACTCCATACACTCAAACTTGGCCAGATAAATGGAAAGGCTCAATTGAGGGGATCGTAGGTCTGATCTTCCTCTGTCGCACGATCGTGTGCCACCCACAGACCCCTTTTCTCCAGTTCCCGGGCGAGATAGACGACGAGTTCACGGCAGCCGGCGCCCTCGACAGCCGAGATGGGCAGGACCGTCTTCTCCACCTTCTCCTGCAGCCGTTCCAGATTCGTGCCGGCCTCGGGCAAATCCACCTTGTTGGCGATGACCAGGGTGACTTTCTCGGCCAGTTCGGGGCTGTGCGCATCCAGTTCACCGATCACGACCCGGTAGTCCTCTACGGGATCGCGTCCCTCGGTGCTCGCCGTATCCACCACCACGGCGACCAAGCGTGTTCGCTCAATGTGCCGGAGAAAATCGTAGCCCAGTCCTACACCTTCACTCGCCCCCTCGATCAAACCGGGGATATCGGCCAAGACAAAGGCCCTCTCACGGTCGAGCTCGACCACCCCGAGGTGGGGTGAAAGGGTGGTGAACGGGTAGGCAGCGATCTCAGGTCGGGCATTGGTCAACCGCGAAAGAATTGACGACTTACCGGCGTTGGGCATCCCGGCCAGACCCACATCGGCGATGAGCCTAAGTTCCAGCTGCAGCTCGAACTCCTCCCCCGCCCTGCCGGGTGTCGCGATGCGTGGGGCCCGCCTGGTCGGCGTGGCGAAACGAGCGTTGCCCCTTCCCCCGTGGCCGCCCTTGGTAATCAGGACCCGCTTGCCATCCTCGTCGAGGTCGGCGACGAGGACCTCATCCGGCAGTCGGTAGGCCAGGGTGCCCACGGGGCAGTAAACGACGAGATCGTTGCCGGAGGCTCCCGTTTTTTTCTGCTTGGCGCCGGATTTACCGTCGGGAGCGATGTAGCGGGGTTGATAACGAAAGCCGATGAGGGTGTTCAATCCGTAGGTGCCCTCGAGAAAAACCGATCCGCCGCGCCCGCCGTCCCCGCCGTCGGGTCCGCCCCGTGGCACATACTTTTCCCGACGGAAGCTGACAGCCCCATCGCCGCCGGAACCACTTTTAACGAAAATCCTGGCCCGGTCAATAAACATAAGGTAAAGGAAACCCCCGCCCGGGGGTTTTCAAATCGCTATCCCTATCCCGATATGAGTGGAGTCGAGGGTAGCCCCGTGTTTAACTGGATGTTACGGAGATATAGCGACGGTCGCGGCGGTGGTAGTAGTCCACCACGCCATCGTACAGAGCGTAAACGGTGTTGTCCCTCCCCAAGCCGGCCCCGGGACCCGGGTAGAACCTCGTTCCCCGCTGACGGACGAGTATGGACCCGCCGGTGACGAACTGACCCGCGAATCGCTTGCACCCGAGGCGTTTGGACTCGGAATCACGGCCATTACGAGAGGAACCGCCCGCCTTCTTATGAGCCATGCCAATCCACCTATAATGTATAGTGACGTCTATCTTTTCCGCGCGATAGTTTAGCCGGCATGCAGCTGGATGTCAAGGGGGAAGCTACATTATTGTGTAAGGGCAAACCAGTGCAAGAGCATCTCGACAGCCAAATCGGTGACTGTTATACTAAAAAACGCCACTCGAGATAGTCGGGAAAAGGTGAACGTCGGCCTCTGCGGGTTACCCCAAGCGGGGAAAACGATCCTCTTCAACCTCCTAACGGGATCGAGCTACGAGCTGCACCCCGGGAAGGTCGGGGTTCACCTCGAGGTTGGAGAGGTTGAGGACGAACGCCTGGCGTGGCTCTGGTCCCTGGAAAAGAGCGGCAAGCTCACCCCCACCCAGATCACCTACATTGACGTAGCCGGGCTGGTCCGGGGTCAGGCGGCGCGCTTTATAAACGAACTCCGCCGCGCCGACGCCCTTCTCGTTGTTCTCCGCGCCTTCAACAACCCGAACATCCCCCACCCCGAGAGTTCTGTAGACCCGGCGCGGGACTACGACACCCTCCTCTTAGAATTGGGCGTGGCCGATCTGGGCGCGGTAGAGACACGGATGGGGAGCGTTGGACGCGGGGCAGACAGGGGTGATAAAAAGGCAATGGAACTGGTGAAAGCCGAGAGGGCGGTTCTGGAGAGGCTGGCACGAGCGCTCGACGAAGGCAAGCCCGCCTCCACCCTGGAGTTAGAACCCTCCGAGGAAGAGCTGATCCGTGGCCTGGGTCTTCTGACCCGCAAGCCGTTGATCCCCCTCCTGAGCGTGGACACCGACGGACGCGAGGTATCAAAAGACGCCCGAAGACTTGCCGAGAGACTTCCCGGCGAACCCCTGGTCGTCCACACCGAACTCGAGGGTGAGCTGGCGGGTCTGGAGCCCGACGAAGCCGTCCTCATGCGCCGTGAGTTCGGTATCCCCGACGACGCTTTGCAATGGGTGGTGCAATCCTGCTACTCGGCCCTGGAACTGCACAGCTTCTTCACCACCAACCGGAAGGAGACCCGGGCCTGGACCCTCCGGCGCGGTGGAACCGCCCTCGAGGCGGCGGCCCACGTCCACTCCGATATCGCCCGCGGCTTCATCCGGGCCGAGGTGGTCCACTTCGCGGATTTAAAAGAGTACGGCTCCTTCGCCGAACTGAAGAAAAGGGGGCTGTACGGCATCGAGAGTAAGGGCTACGTGGTCCGGGACGGCGATGTGATCCTCTTCCGTTTTTCCGTTTAGACGCAGCAGATTTAAATATCCAATTTTGGGAGGCACCCTTGAGCAAGACCGTGGCACAAGTACTCGCTCAGGCCATGGAGGCCGAGATAATCGAGTTTACCAGCTACCTCGAGTTCGCCCGTCGGACCGAGGACATAACGGGTAAGAATATGTTCATCACCCTGGCCCGCGAGGAGGTGGACCACTTCGAGATACTGCGTAGTCAGTTCCGAAACGCATCGGCCGGAAAGCCCATCGAACCGATCGAGGTTTCCCGCACCGAGATTGTGGAACTCATCCCGAAGCTCGATCCGGTGGCGGATAGGACCGCCGGAGCCGAGGGGGTCAACCAGCTCCATGCCCTCAAGACGGCGATAAACCAGGAACGGGCCGCAATCGAATTCTACTCCAAGTGGGCCGAAGAAGCCTCCGACGCCACCGTACGCCAAACTTTCAAGAATCTGGCAAACATGGAGGAGGGACACTTCGAGCTTCTCCGCTCCCAGCTCGACTACATCAACAACACCGGCCACTGGTTCGGCATCGGGCAGTGGACGATGGAGGGGTAGGCGAACGATCAAGATGAAAAAAGGGCGGGTATTTCCCGCCCTTTTCCACGCGTACGGTTATGGCTTGAAGTAGAGAATCAGGACCACGGCGGCGGCCCAGAGAAGGATGTTCACCAGAAGTGATACGTCCTTGGTGAGGATGGCCGAGGGGTTGCCGCCCAACCGCCGTTGCTCCACGTCGTACAGATAACGGAAGATTCCGTAGAGGACGAAGGGAACCGTGTAGACCAGCCCCTCGGTCCCGAACTTTTCCACCGTGGTGGGCCACAAGGTGTAAAGGCTGTAGGCAACCACGGTGGCGGTGGTGACCACGGCGGACATCTGATCCAGCAGCCGTATTGAATACTCGCTCAGGGTTTTTCGGTGATTCCCTGCGTCCTCGGCGAGGGATTTGAGCTCGGCCCGGCGTTTCTCCAGAGCCAAGAAGAGCGCCAGGAAGAGGGTAACCGCCAGGAACCAGGGCGAGGCCTGCAATCCGGGGGAGAGGTCAACCAGCGCCTCCACGCCACCGATGGCCCGCAGAACGAAGCCGAAGGCGATGAGCAACACGTCGAGGATTACCACCTTCTTGGCCCAGAAGGTGTAGATCAGGTTGAGGGCCAGATAGGCGGCCCCGACGATGAAGAAGCCGGTCGTAACGGTGTATGCCGCGAAGAGCCCGCCGGCGGCCAAGACAAAGAACCAGACGTAGGCCAGGGACCGGGGTATCAACCCGGAGGCGACGGGGCGCTTCTTCTTGTACGGGTGCGACCGGTCCCGCTCGGCGTCAACGGCATCGTTGAGGGCGTAAACCGCTCCCGAGAGAAGGCAGAATATCCCGAAGGCGGCCAGGGAACGCAGGAGCGCCGTCGGCGAGGTAAACAACTCGGCGAACACGACACCGGCGAAGAGGACGACGTTCTTCAGCCACTGTTTGGGCCGCATCAACCGGATGAGGCCGATCAGTCTCTGCATAAGCGCTGACGGGTTAAGTTGCTAGTGTTTATCTTAGCAAAATCCGGGCCGGATGAACGACCCGTCGTCTTAGTATCAACCACACTGTAATCCACCGCTACATAGATTCAGGTGCATTGATGCCCAGCAGTTGTTCCAGACCATGATGGATAACCCTCTGCAAAGCGCGGCACAGTGCCAAGCGCGCCAGCGCCGTCATCTTATCATCCATCAGAACCTTGACCTTCTTATAGTACGGGTGGAAGACACCGGCCAGACTGTGCAGGTAGGCGGCGACCTTCTGCGGGGCGTAGTTCTTCGCGGCGCTCTCGATCACGCCGGGATAGTAGATTATTTGCCGTAAAAGCTCCCGCTGCCGCACGCCCGCGTCGTCCTCGGTAAAAAGAGGTGTCAAGTCCACACGAGCGAGACCGGCGGGGGACAGCTCCTCTTTCGAGTAACCCTCCTCTTCAGCCTTGGCGAAGATACTCTCGATGCGGGCGTGGGCGTACTGGATGTAGTAGGCCGGATTCTCCGACGACTGCTGCACCGCCAGGTCCAGGTCGAAATCCAGGTGCGCCTCGGGCGAGCGTTCGAGGAACATGTACCGCGCCACGTCCACGCCGACCTCGTCCAACAGCTCGTCCAGCGTGACGATGTTCCCCTTGCGCTTGCTCATCGAGACCGTTTCGCCGCCCTTTTTCAGCGTAACCCAACCGGAGATAAGGACCTCGAGGGCGTCCTCGGGAAGCCCGGCGGCCAGCAGACCGGCCTTGGTCGGGAGGATGTGGCCGTGATGGTCCGGTCCCCAGATGTCTATCATCAAGCGTTCCGACTCGTCTCTGCCGAGCCTCTCCCACTTGTCCAGGTGGTAGGCGATGTCGGTCAAGAGGTAGGTCGGCTTGCCGCTGGAGCGGACGATGACGCGGTCCTTCTCGTCGCCGTATTCGGTGGTTCTGAGCCAAATTGCATCATCTTTATGATATGTCTTTTTTTCAATTATTTGGTTTGTCAAATTAATTTTATTACCTTCAAAAAGGCTTATTGGTTTCTCCTCTGGGAATATAAGCCACCGTAAAACAGCACGATAATCGCTGCAATACAATTTATGTTCCCTAAATAATATATAATTATAATTTCTAAATAAATCAACCTTAATGAATCTCCTCATAGTGCCTTGCTGAAGAAAATATTGTCTACCGACTGCACCACTGATTCTTTCAATTACTTCTTCCCAATCTAATTGCTTATTGCAAACTTCTACAGCCATAGTCTCTCTCATTACCGCTTCTCTCATAACCTCAGCAACCGCCCCAACAGTCGTTTTGTGATAACTACCGCTATTAATCCATTCTTTCATTTCATCTGTTACTATCCATCCTGCATCAATATAGCTGGGAAGATTTTCTTTCAAAACGCTTTTCCCAAACTCAATAACCTGCGTACCCGCGTCGTTAACAAGGTATTCCTCGGTGACGCTATGACCGACAGAAGCAAGTATGTTAGCCAACGCGCTGCCCAGAGCGGCGGCGCGGCCGTTGACCACCAGCAGCGGCCCCGTCGGGTTGGCGCTCACATACTCGAGGTTGATCCTCAGCGGCTTGTCGGCCTTCCACTGGAAAGGCTCGCCCTCACCGAGGATCACCTTAACCGGTTCATCCAAGGCCGAGGCCGAGAGATGGAAGTTGAGGAAGCCGGGGCCGGCGACTTCGATGCGCTCAACGGTGCCTTCAAGTGTATATTTCAGGGAATCGGCCAACTCTTCACCAATTTGACGAGGATTCTTTTTCAGGGGTTTTGCCAGTTGCATGGCCAGGTTGCAGGCGAAGTGGCCAAAGCGCGGATCGGTGGTGGAGGTTATCTGGAATGCCGGTAAGCCATCCGGCAACTCCGACCCGAACAGATGTTCGGCGGTCACTTGGACAAACCGATGGAGCACTCTGGTCTGGTCGGTCAGCGGCATGGCCTACCTGTCTTCACTTATGGTACGGGTGGCCTTCGAGGATGGTGAAGGCCCGGTAAACGCCCTCGAGGACGACCAGGCGCGCCAGTTCGTGGGGCAGCGTCCAGGGGCCGAGGGAGAGGCGGAGGTCCACCTTCATCTGCTCCAGCCCCACTGTGCCGCCGAGGATGAAATCAACCCCCGGCTTGGACTGCCGCGCCCAGTCGAGCCACTCCGCAAACTCCTCGCTGGAGAACTGCCGTCCCCGCTGATCAATCTGGATGGAGGCGAAGCCCTCGTGTCGTTTCGCGGCCAGTGAGACGGTGGCCCTTCGGCGCGCCCACTCGACCGCCCCCTTCTCCTTTTCCCGCAGCGGAGCTTCCTTTACCTCCACGAGTTGGAAGTTGCAGTAGCGGTGCAGACGCTCGGCGTAAAAATCCAGCCCCTCCCGGATGAAATCCCGCCGGGTGGGACTGACGGTGATGAGCCTGACGGTAAACATTTACGAACCGCCCAGGTCCAGCATCGGCGCATCGCCCCAGAGCCGCTCGAGATCGTAATAGGAGCGCACGGGTCGGCGGAAGATGTGCACCACGACATCGAAATAATCAAGCAGCACCCAGTTCCAGGTTTGAACTCCCTCACGATGGAGCGGCGACACGCCTCGTTGGGCAAGCTCGTGCTCGATCCGCTCGCAGAGTGCTCGCACGTGGTTCTCCGTTGCACCGGATGCGATCACGAAATAATCGCTCATCGCTCCGACGGACCTCAAGTCCAGGGCCACGATCTCCTCGGCCTTGCCGGCATCGAGGCTCCCCGCGATGACGCGGGTCAGTTCCTCTCCTTCGGGCGGTGTTTTCCGGGCGATGATCAGTTCCTCCCCAGCGCCCGTTCCAGGGTCTTAATCTGGACCAGCGCGTACGGGTGCACCTCCAGCCCCTGGTCGGCGACGAAACCGGAGGTGTGCTTCAGCCTTTCAACGAGTGCAGCTATAGGGTCCTCGAAGGCGGCTTCGCGTAGCTCTTCCACGCCGGCGTATGTGCGTCCCGGCTCGACGGCGTCGGCCAGCATCAAGCTGCACAAAAGGGGCGTTGGCGCCGGGTGACCGATAGTATGGTAACGCACGCCGAAGAGCACCCCGCGATCGCGCAGACCCCGGTCGTGGGCAAACTGGGCCGCCAGGGCGGCGTGCTGTAACTTGCCTGTGTAGCGCCCCTCGATTTCATCCAGGTGATAATCGGGGGTGAGACCAGTACCGTCGCGGTGAGAATCGTGCAGGATGCCGGCCAGGTAAGCCCGCGAAGCCAATACCACCCCCACCACCGGTTCCTCAGGCGGCAGACCTAGACGGCGAAAACGCTCCTCAATCCTCCCGGCGAGCTCGGAGGCCAGCTCTGCCGTTCTAACCACATGACCGCCCCGACGCTCGTCCAGAGCAGCCAAAGCGGCCTCAATGAGTCGAGCTTGGTAGTCCAAATCCGCGTTTATATAAGCTCCGGCGAATCGAGAATTTCAGCGTAGAATCCGCGCCATATCGGTGATTATGCCACCAGTGGCGTCCCATATCTTAGCGAGGTTGGCCTTCTCCGTTGCGACCACGACCAGGGACAATTGGTTCGGCAGACGGGAGAGGACGATGACGCCGGACTGAAAACGAATGACTGCTTGAACGACGGCTCCGTAGTTAAGTTCCTCCCCGATACGTTTGAAGGAAAGGTAGCCGTTGGAGCAGATCGCCCCGATGGCATCAATGTCGCCCCCCTCCTCACCCACGGAGTCTAGTACCAGACCGTCCTCACCGACGACCACGGCAACCTTAACCTCCTTAACCTCGAGCAGGCGGTTAAGGATCTCTACAACTTCATTCACCACTGGACTCCTCGTCTTTGTTCCCTTCCCTTCCCTCTTTGTCACCCTTTCCGGCTATTCCGGAAAGCCAGCTCGAGAAGGTTTTGAAAGCGGGTTTTTCGACTTCATCGGTGGGGAGCATCGGGGCCGTGTCCTTCACCGGGGGGATCTCCGGGGGGATCTCGTCCTCGGGCATCACCACGACAGTCTTGGACTCCACCACCTCAAGCTCACTGGTGTCAGGCGGGGGCGGCACTGGTACCTCTACGTCTATCTCCGGTTCTTCGTCTGTATGCTTCATCGGCGGAACCCCGTCCCTCCCGGTCAGCTCATCCAGGGGGACAGCGGGCTGTTCATCGGTGGTTTCCGTTCGTTTCTCCGGTTTTTCAACGACGATATCGAGAGTGTTGGGGATCACATCCAATTCGAGCTCGGTGGGTTTCTCGTCATCCGCCGCTCCGAGGGCTCCTGCGGTTGGCGAGCCGGCATCCCGGCTGGTTTGTTCGGACGCTATCGTCTCGAAATCCGGACCGTCAACGCCTCGATCCGCTTCCTTTTCGACCATTTTAACCTCTGAGGAGCCCTCCCGTACTTCAGCCTGTTTCTCAGCGGGAGTATGTTCGACGTTGTGTACTTGTGGGGCCTCCTCTTTTTCCCGTACTTCAGAGGGTGTCTCACTCCGCATCACATCTTCAAAATCAATGGTATCCGGCGTTTTCTCCTCCACCTCTTCGGATAGAGAATCGGTCGCAGGGATCTGCGCCGCCGGGGACTCGATATCAATCTCGATGACCTCATCGGAGCTCTGCGAGAGGGTCTTTCCCTCGAGCTTTGCAAGCTGCTGAGCCGCCGATGCGTTGGATGAGTCGAGCTCAAGGATACGGCGGTAAACCGTGGCCGCCTCACCGTACCGGCGCTGGTGCAGTCTGACGTTGGCCATGGAGGAAAGCGCCACCAGGTTGTCCCGGTCTACCTCGAGAATCTCTTCGAAGGTTGCCTCGGCTTTGGGGTAGTTACTAAGGTCCATGTAACACTTACCCAGCACGATCTTGGCGGGGAGGTACTCGGGGCGCCGACCCACCCCCCGCTTGAGCACGGCGAAGGCCTCCTCGAAGAGACCGCTCTTCCGGTAGGCGTCGGCCAGGGGCACGAAGGCCAAGGAATCGGGGTCACGCGCCAAGAGCTGGGTGTATCGCTCTATCTCCGGTCCGAGCTGGAAACGTTTTCCCATATGATGACGGTATTAGCTGCACCGTCTTTTCAAAACCCAATCAAGTTTAGCCCCCCAAGGATTTTTAGTCAAGGGAAAGATTTGTAAGACGTTGCCCTGACGTGCTATACTGCTCTAATATTAGATAACCGAAACAGAAGGACACCCCATGAGAATGACCCTGATCCTTACGCTCGTACTCCTCGGAGCCGTCCTGGCCCGAGAGGAGGTCTCCTACGATCCCTCCGGCGGCGATGATCCGGGTGAGGTTACCTACGACCCCGAGGGTACGGAGGAAGAAGAGGAGACGACTCCGACCACCACCGGCAAGAACCTTCACAAACCGGGGGGCATTACTGCAGAGCTGATGTTGGGTTACATGACCTGGCCCGTAAACTCGCCCTACGGCCATGACGGCGGCGGCTTCATGGTCGGACTCTCCGGCGCGTACTACTTCATGGAAAACCTGGCCGCGAAGCTCGGCCTGGACTTCGGTCTCGGCGAGTACACGGCCATGATCCACGTAGACCTGGGGGCGCAGTACAACATTCCCATCAGCGAGATGTTCACCGCCTTCGTCGGCGCCGGTCTGGCCTTGGATATGGGCTCCTGGAAGGCCTTCGACTTCGAGGACCGCGACGACGACGATCCCGAAGAACAGGGCCACGCCGTATACTCCGACGGCGATAAGACCCAGGTGGGCTTCAACATCAATGGAGGGATCGAGTTCTTCGTCATGGAGGGACTCTCGTTAAGACCCACTATGTTTTTCGACTTCGCCGGCAGTGTACAGTGGGCCATCGGCCTCGGCGTGAGCTACTACTTCTAGCTACGTAGATGGCCACACGCATCCCGCTGCCCCTTCTGCTCATCTCCTCGGTGACCGCTTCAGTTCCATTTGCCGGTCTCCGCGGCGGCATCGAGGGTTATACCTGGCCCGAGCCGGGAGGTTGGCGGACCACCTTCGGCGTCGAGGTCTTCGTCGGTGACGACAGCGTCGCCTTCGAACTCACCTACGGAGTCAACTTCGACGAGAACACGGTGAACCGGATGACTCTCGGGTTGATCCGCTACTACCCGGTCGCCCGAAGACACGCGCTGCGCATCGGCTTCAGCACCGGAATGAGCTACCCCCTCACCCGACACTGGTATAACTGGGAACAACGTTTAAAACGTGCCTGGTGGGAAATGAACGTGGACGGCGGTTGGCGCTGGGAGTTCACTCCAGGCCTGGCCTTGCTAGCCGACGTCAAGCTTTCGATGGGGGCCGGCCAGGGTGAGATCGGGGTGGGCCTGACCGGTTGGCTGGGCCTGATTGTTTACCCCTAACAAACAGAGCGGTTCAAGAAAAAGGGCGGGTGTTGATCCCCGCCCTTCGCATTATCCCGCCCAAAGCCGGGCCTAGTACATGCCCATGCCGCCGCCGGGCCCCGCCATTGTCGTTTATCTGTCCCTCCCCCCCCCACGTTGTGAGTGTACGCGGCTCTTGGTCGGGCAGGGATAAATATGACGCTGTGTTCGAGAGGACTGTCTACTCCCCCGTGGCGGCTGCGAGGGTCACCCGCCGGAACAGCGGAAGCTCCGCCGTACCGTGCAGAACGGCAACGAGCCGGTGAGCGTCGAGAACGCTCAGCTCCGGACGGCACGACAACACGACCAGGGTTTCGGCATTTCCTTCGTCTCTCAGCCGGTCCGCCAGGCCGTCCAGGTCCGTGTCGCCATAGACAGGCGGCAGCTCGTAACCATCGACCCCGTCCCCTTCGACAATCAGTCGTTTATCCGGGTGGACCTCGATGGTTAGCCGGTTGCCGCCGGTTGCGGGCATTAGCTCCTGTGACGTGGCCAAGTAGAGGGGCTCCGCCGCGTCCAGGGCCGTAAATGCGCCGCTTTCGTCGCTGGTCGGGGCGTACGATGTAATTTTCATTGTAATAAAATTCATTAACGAAATTGGTGTGGATATTCTTTCTCTCGATTTTGGAATGAAAGAATTTTCGGATTTTGAATTACTCCGTTGAGTATTTCTATTGCTTTTGAAATGGTTTTGTTCCTTTCCCATATATCTAGTCCCCCAATAATTTTGGGCAAAAACGGAAGTAATGCTTTTGAAATTTCCCATGAGGCAGAATTCCAATAAAAACTTGGACTGTGATCTACTGAATAATAAAATTTATCTGCTATTTCATACATTGGATGTTCAAATGATGTTGGTTTGGCACACCAAAAACCCATTCCTTCATCACAACTTATATCAATAATAAGAGTACCTTTCATCAATTTATCAGCATCATCTTCAGGTACAAACATTATTGGATGGTCAATATCTTGAAGGGTTCCATTAACAATTATTTGCACATCTGATAATGCTTCTGAAAATGGGCGAGTACTGCCGTCAGATTCAACTGCAAGCAAATTTCCAGAACCATCATTCTTCATTTGTTTGAATGATATGATGGGCAATTGATCTCTCACTTCTGTTGATGGACGACTTGTATAGACCGTGATATCTCGAAATCCTTGACCTTGTAATGCATATACTGCCCCCCGACTAACCGATCCAAAGCTGAGTACAACTGCTTTTAGTAATTTTCCATAATATCCATTAATTCCGATCAGACTTAGTGCATGATTTACACCGGCATAGCCTGCTATTTCATTATTTTTATTAAAAATATGCATATTTTTATCACCTGTTCGGCTCCATGTAAACATTTCTTCCCAGGCAATAAGGGTTAATTTTCTTTCAATTGATACTTGAGTAATTTCTTTCTGTTGTACACAATGCAGCCAACCCCACACAATTGCACCTTCATGTACCTGAGACAAATCTTTTTCCAAAGGTTTGGGCATTAGCACACAATCAAAATTTTTCAGTATTTCTTCTCTGGAAGCAACTCGTCCTAATGTAAGTTTGGCTAAAGTGTTGTCATCCATGCCAAATCTCAATCCATAACCTTCTTCAAAAGTAATTTGTTTTCGTAATCTCCGTGGAATGCGTTTTATATGTTCTGGATGAATTGCTACTCGTTTTTCGTTTTCTTTTAGTGATCTTCCAATCACGCCGACAGTTAAAAATTGTGTCATAAGGAAATCTCTTTAAAACCGGCCTGGGCGACGGTGTTGATGATGGCCAGCAGCCGGTCGCAGCTCTGGTATGCCTCGACCAGGATTACCACGGGACGCAGACCGTCGCGTTGTCGGGCTACCTCCAGCACCGTGAACAGCCGCGGCACGGACAGGCTCTCCTCCAGCCCGGCGGCCAGCTCGGACTCGCTCATCAGCACCTCGCCGTCCAGGCGCAGCTCATCCCAGTCCAGCTCGATCCGCAGCGTGTCGTCGGTCTCAAAAACCGTCTCGACCGTCGGTTCCACTTTGACCGCTTCCGCTTTGTCAGTGTAGCAGCCGAGGGCGAAAAGCGCAACGACGCTCAGAAAAAGCGAACATCCTATGCAATACCTGCCCATCGAACCTCCATGAAACTATCGGGCACCGCTTTAGTATTGACGAGCCTGCCGTGATTGTAAAGGAAAAGGGCGGGATAATTCCCGCCCTTTGTGTTGGCCAGCTCGGAACAAGAACTTAGTACATGCCCATGCCGCCGCCGCCCATGCCGCCGCCGGGCATCGGTTTCTCCTCCTCGGGCTTGTCGCTGATGAGCACCTCGGTGGTGAGCATGAGCCCGGCGATGGAGGCCGCGTTCTGCAGGGCGACACGGGTGACCTTGGTCGGATCCACGATCCCCATCTTGAACATGTCTTCGTAGGTGTTTGTGTTGGCGTTATACCCCACGGAACCCTTCTTGGACTTGACCTTCTCGACGATGATGGCGCCCTCGACGCCGGCGTTTTTGGCGATGTAGTAGAGCGGCATTTCCAGAGCCTTGCGGACGATCTCCACCCCGGTCGCCTCATCGTCCTCTTCGAGCTTGAGCTCGTCGAGCTTGTTCATGCTGCGAAGATAGGCGACGCCGCCGCCGGGTACGATGCCCTCCTCGACGGCCGCCCGGGTGGCGTGCAGGGCGTCCTCGACGCGGGCCTTCTTCTCCTTCATCTCGGTCTCGGTGGCCGCACCGACCTTGATCACCGCCACTCCCCCGGCCAGCTTGGCCAGGCGCTCCTGGAGTTTTTCCTTGTCGTAATCGCTGGTGGATTTCTCGATCTGCGCCTTGAGGACGTTGATCCGCCCCTCGATGTCGGTCTGAGAGCCGGCGCCCTCGACGAGGGTGGTGTCGTCCTTGTCCACGGTGATGCGCTTGGCCTTCCCCAGGTCGTTGAGGGTGGCGTTCTCGAGCTTGAGACCCAGCTCTTCACTGATGACCTGGCCGTTGGTGAGGATGGCGATGTCCTTGAGCATCTCCTTGCGGCGGTCGCCGAATCCCGGGGCCTTCACCGCGCAGACCTTGAGGGTGCCGCGAATCTTGTTGACGACCAGGGTGGCCAGCGCCTCGCCCTCCACGTCCTCACTCACGATCAGAAGCGGTTTACCGGACTGGGCCACCTTCTCCAGAAGCGGCAGGAGGTCCTTCATCGAGCTGATCTTCTTCTCATGAATCAGCACCAGGGCGTCCTCCAGGATGACCTCCATCCGCTCGGGGTCGGTGACGAAGTAGGGGGAGAGATAACCACGGTCAAACTGCATCCCCTCGACGAGATCAAGGGTCGTTTCCATCCCCTTGGATTCCTCGACGGTGATAACGCCTTCCTTGCCGACCTTCTCCATGGCCTCGGCGATCTTCTTGCCGATCTCGGAGTCGTTGTTGGCGGAAATGGTGCCGACCTGCTCGATCTCCAGGGAATCAGCCACCTCGCGGGAAATTGCATTCAACCCCTCGACGATCTTGACCACGGCCTTTTCGATCCCCCGCTTGAGGCTCATCGGATTGGCGCCCGAGGTGACGTTGCGCATCCCCTCGCGGTAGATGGCCTCGGCGAGTACGGTGGCGGTGGTGGTCCCGTCTCCGGCCACGTCCGAGGTCTTGCTGGCGACCTCGCGGACCATCTGGGCGCCCATGTTCTGGAACGGTTCCTCCAGCTCGATCTCCTTGGCGACGGTCACGCCGTCCTTGGTGACGCTGGGTGAGCCGAACTTCCTATCGAGCACCACGTTGCGGCCCCGGGGACCGAGGGTGGCCTTGACCGCCTTGGAAAGGATGGTGACTCCATCGAGCATATACCTGCGTGCGTCCTCGGAAAATTCAAGGATTTTAGCCATCGCGTCTCTCCTTAATATCGGAAAGGTTTTATCGTCAAAATACTACTCGATAATGCCGAGGACATCATCCTCGCGCATGATGATGTACTCCTCGCCGTCTATCTTCACCTCGGTGCCGGAGTACTTGCCGAAGAGGATCTCCTGGCCCTTCTTCACGCGCATGGGCAGGAGCTTGCCGTCGTCGGTGCGTTTGCCCTCGCCCAGCGAGACGATCTTCCCGCGCTGGGGCTTTTCTTTCGCCGTGTCGGGGATGATGATTCCGCCGGAGGTCTTGGCGGTCTCCTCCTCGAGGCGCTTGACCAGAATCCGGTCTCCGAGAGGCTTGAACTTCATCGGTTCCTCCGGGAATAAGATGGGTAGGGTGAAAAGTGAACCCCATCATGATGGGACAGGCGTACATATGTCCGATAAAACATAACGCAAGCAGCGTGCCAACTGGAATCGGCTCATAGAGCGAATCCGCAGTACATCAACCGGGCGTAATCAGCGCCACCTTGACACCGCCGGGGGGGAGAGTGCCGTTTTGGCCTAGCCGGTGTCCCCCTTCCGTTTTCTGGGCGGGAAGAGTCTCCTCGGTGGGGGATCGGTGTAGGCCTGCGCGGCGGGTAACGCCTTCGGCAGAAACCTCCACCAGGCCAGTCCGATTAGAAGGAAGCCGACGACGACCGCCCATTGGTTCGTCGTCAGCCCCAGCCAGAAGGCCTGCTTGTCGCTGCGCAGGAAATCCATGACGAAACGGATGGATCCGTAACCAAGCCCGTAGACGAGGAAGGTCGCTCCCTGGCGGCGCTTTTTGGCAAATTTCTCGAAGAGAATCAGTCCGATAAAAAGGAAGAGGTTCAGGCCCGATTCAAGGAGCTGAGCGGGGACGAGCGGTACGCCCTTCAATCCGCAGACCGAATCGGGATGAGTGAAGACGATGCCCCACCAGGATTCCGTTGGCTTGCCGTAGCAGCAGCCGGCGGAGAAGCAAGCCTGGCGGCCTACAGCCTGTGCCAGGGGCAGCGCTCCACTCAAAGCGTCGGCAATCCCCAGGAAGCCGATCTCCCTCCTGCGACGCACAACCAGCCAGAGCGTCAGCCCGCCGCCCAAGAGCCCGCCGGTGATGCTGATGTTGCTCCTGCCGAAGATGAAGCCCGAAGGGTCGCTCCAGAACTCACCGAACCTGGTGAAGACCGTGAGCAGCTTGGCTCCGCCGAGGCCGGCGAGGATAATGATCACCGTAAGGATGACGACGTCGTCGAACGAGAGGCCGAGCATCCGCTTGGCGCGTCGGGCGAAGACGAAAAGACCGACGAGGATTGCTCCCAGAAACCAGACACCGTACCAGTGTATATCGAAGGTCCCGCCGGTGAAGGGATTGGGGATGTCGCGCCAGAAGATGGGATACAAAGCGAACCTCGGAGGGGAGCAGCGGGTGCGATCTTACCAGACGGCCCCGGCCTTGTGAAGCGCAGCCCTTTCCCAGCGGCCCCCTTGCCTACCCTCCGAACATCCTCTACAATGATTCCGTCCGTCCGAAAAGAGGATTGATGCCGCCCCACACCATCACCCACCGGGTCATCTACGCCGAGACGGATCAGATGGGCATCGTTTACAACGTCAACTATCTCGTCTGGTTTGAAGCGGCGCGTACCGAGCTTCTCCGCGAGGCCGGCCTTCCGTACTCCGAGATGGAGAGGAGGGGCTTTTATCTCCCCGTCATCGAGACCGGCGCCAAGTTCTTAAAAAGCGCCAGATACGACGACCTGGCCACAATTACCGCCGTGGTCAGCGAGCTGAAAAAGGCCAGCCTGCACATTGACTACGAGGTTCACTGCAACGGCGAGCTTTTGGTTACCGGCTTCACCCGTCACGCGGTGACCGATAAAAATGGAACCCTCAGCCGTCCTCCCGTCTGGATGACCGACGTCCTAAAACGTTGTCTTCACGATTCTTAAAGGTGCTGAAAATTACCATATTCTCCGGACGCCGAGGCGCCGGCAACGTAGCCGGAAGACCAGGCCCACTGTAGATTGAATCCCCCACATTCACCGCAAACGTCCAAGATTTCCCCGGCGAAGTACAGGCCCGGATGAATCCGGCTCTCCAGGGTCCTGGGTTCGACTTCACCTGTATCAACACCACCGAGGGTCGCCGCCGCCTCATCCCAACTCCGAGTGCCCGTGCAAACCACCGGGTGAGCCTTGAGCAAACCGACCAGCCTCTCCCGCACCTCCCCCGTCATCTCCCCGCAGAGCCGCCCCGGATCAATCCCCCCCTGCCTGAGAATTGCGGGCAGGACCTTCCGTGGCAGGACACCCAGAAGCAGGTTCCCCAACTCACGTTTGGGGTGCGCCTCGGCGCGCGACCGAATCAGGGATGATAGCTCGTCAAGGGGTATGTCGGGTAACAGGTCCAGCTCCAACCGCAGGGAGTTGCGCTCCAGGTCCATGCCGATCTCGACGGACAACTGGAGGGCCAACGGACCCGAAACACCATAGTGGGCAAACATCAGCTCCGCCGGCCCAGCCTCGACCTCTCTCTCGGGTACCCTCAACCCGGCCGGCAGCCTGACCCCCTGGAGAAAATGCCAACAAGTTCCCTCGAGCACGAGGGGCACGATGGCGGGTGCAATCGGGGTAATCCGGTGCCCTTCGGCGAGGGCAAAGCCGCCTCCATCGGAGCCCGTCTTCGGCGCCGAGCTGCCCCCCGTGGCCAGGATCACCGAGTCAGCGGTCCAGCTCCCGCCTCCCGCTCCCTTGACAACCCAGGGCGGCCCGGGGATCAACTTGTTCACCCGCGCGTTGACCACCACCTCGCCACCGGTCTCTCGGTAGGCGAGTTCCAAGGTATCGGCGACGTCGGCGGCCGAGTCTGACCGGGGGAAGTAGTGCCCGCTTCCCCCATCCACGCAGGGGAGACCGAGTTCGTCGAAAAAGGCCAGGGTATCGGCGACGGTAAAGCGCCGCAGGGCGCCGTAGCAGAAGCGGGGTTCCCCGCCCCGGTAATGCTCGACCCCGTCGGCCAGGGCGTTCGTCAGATTGCACCGACCGTTCCCGGTGACCAGAATCTTCCGTCCCAGCCGGGGACCTCGTTCAAGAATCAGAACCCGCGCTCCGTTACGCGCGGCGACCACGCCGGCCATCAGCCCCGCCGCCCCGCCACCCACTACGATTAACCTGCAGGATTTACCCATCTATCCCTTTATCACTGCCAGAGGTTCTAGACGGACTATGCGCCGTGCCAATCCGGCCCCCTCGCAGACCGCGACCACCTCGTGAACGTCCTTGTACGCTAGAGGATGCTCCTCGTACAGCGTGTTCCGCCCCTCCCAGCGAACCGTGACCCCCCGCTCCGCCAGCTCGTCAACCACCTGCCGGTCTCGCAGGGTCCGGATCGCCTCCCGACGGCTCATCCGCCGTCCCGCCCCGTGGCTGGTCGAGCCGAAGCTCTTCTCCATGATTCCCGGCAGGCCGATAAGCAGATAACTGGCTGTGCCCATGTCGCCGGGCAGGATAACCGGCTGTCCCAAAGAGCGGAACCTTTCCGTGAGTTCAGGGTGTCCGGCGGGAAAGGCCCGGGTAGCTCCCTTACGATGAACGAGGACCCTCTGGATCCGTCCCTCGACGGTGTGTTCTTCAAACTTGGCCACGTTGTGGGCCACGTCGTAAATGAGCCGCATATCCCCGGGACGGGTGCCGAACAACCGTTCGAAAACGGCGCGCACCTTGTGCGTGATGATCTGCCGGTTGGCCCAAGCGAAGTTTGCCGCCGCCGTCATCGCGGCCAGATAGCGCCGCCCCGTGGACGAGTTGATCTTCGCATACACAAGCTCCCGGTTCGGCCAGGCACCTCCCCCCGATTTGAGCAGTTTCAGGTAATCGCCGCAGACCTGGTGTCCCAGACCGCGGCTGCCGCAATGGATCATCACCACCACCTGCCCGGTGGACTCTATCCCCCAGGCTGAAGCGACGGTGGAATCGTACACCTCGGCCACACGCTGAACCTCGAGGAAGTGGTTGCCCGAGCCCAGTGTGCCCAACTGATTCCGCCCGCGTTCCTTGGCCCGCGAGGAGACCACCTTGGGATCGGCCCCTTCCAACGCGCCTTCCGACTCGCAGGCCTGCAGGTCCTCCTCGACACCGCGCCCGATGGCAACGGCCCATTTTGCGCCGTTCTTAAGAACCCCGTTGAGCTCCTTATCCGAGAAGGATTCCCGGGTATGCGAGCCCACGCCGCAGGGCACCGCCCGGAAAAGGGCGTCGGCGAGCGGTCCGACCTTGCTCAAAACCCGGTCCGCCTCCAACGTCGTCGCCAGGGCTCTCACCCCGCAGTTGATGTCGTACCCCACGCCGCCGGGGCTGACTATGCCCTCCTCGACGTCGAAAGCCGCCACGCCCCCGATGGGGAAACCATACCCATGATGGATGTCCGGCATGGCCAGCGCGTCACCAATTCCACCAGGAAGACAGGCAACCTCGGCGATCTGGCGAAGCGCACCGTCGGCATGGGCGCGTCCGAGACCCTCTCGGTTGGTAAAGGCGCGGGCCGGACGCCGCATGCCGCCTGCGTATCCCGGCTCGATTCGCCACTCGAATTCACTGACCCGGGTAATGAATTTCGGAAGAGACACCTCTACCCCTTTCTTTGTTGCTAGAATACCCGACACGTCAGCCGAGCGCAAGGCCATCCCAAGGCGCTTATTGACAGCCTCTACACCCTCGGTTATACTTCACGCCGCGATGGAGAGATGGCAGAGTCTGGTCGAATGCGGCGGACTCGAAATCCGCTGTGGGCTTATGCCCACCGGGGGTTCGAATCCCTCTCTCTCCGCCACGAGCATGATGCTCGACCCAGCCACGCGACACAACGGTTATAACGTTCGTAAAAGCAACTCCGCGTACACGCTCCTGTTGGTCGCTCCCATTCGACTGAACGTAAACGTTTACCGGCGCAGGGCGCTGGACCCCGCTGCTGCGATGAGAATAATATGTATTTGCTAACAAGCGCCGCGAGTGTTGCCATACGAAATCATCGAATTCCCAACGCCCCACCAGCTGCGTCAAACATCAGGCCCGCGGAGAGGTGTCCGAGTTGGTCGAAGGGGCGCGACTGGAAATCGCGTAGGGGACTTATCCTCCCCTCGAGGGTTCGAATCCCTCCCTCTCCGCCAGCAACGCTGAGCGTTGCATCCCAGTATCGCGGAGAAGGTTTTTATCAATTAACAAACATACACCGCGTGCGACACGTAACTAATAGTCCCGTTGGTCGCTCCTATTTGACTGAACGAAAACCAACGCAATGCGTTGGATCACAGCTCCGCGAGGAAGATCGGCAGTATTCGATAAGTTGTCTCCGCGAGCGAGGCCCCGATGTAGGGGCGGGTCTTTAAACCTGCCCGCCGAAACGACTTATTGAATCAAGCTGTTCCCCCCAAGACTGAGGGAGATTGGGGGAGTTGAAGGGGATGTAGCTCAGTTGGGAGAGCGCAGCCTTCGCAAGGCTGAGGTCGGCGGTTCGATCCCGCTCATCTCCACCAGCGCGGGGCGCTGGACCCCTGCTCCGCGAGGATAATCCTCAAACTAACTGAATCAATCTCCGCGAACGCAACCCTTATAAATTCCTGCGATACGTAGGGGCCGACCTTCAGGTCGGCCCGTTTTTGATATAAGGCAGCCCTCACCCCGCCCCGTGAGCGACTGCTCCTCCCACGGGGAGAGGGAGAAATGCGGCGGCCTTCACCCTGGCCTCCGAAATGTAGGGCGGGGATTAAAATCCCCGCCGAGTTCTTACCCCCCATCCCCCGGTTTCACATACACCGACGGGCCGACCAGGCGGTCGACCCGTTTGTTTACACAAGGGCTCGGAATCAGGTGGCCAGAATCGCCTCATGATCGGCGTTGGCCAGGGCGGCGACCAGCTTGACGGCGCCGGCGAAGTCGTCCAGGTGGGCCATCTCGCTGGGCTGGTGCACGTAGCGGGTCGGGATGGAGACTACGCCGCAGGGCACGCCGGTTTTAGTGAACTGGATGGCGAAGGCGTCGGTGGCGCCGCCGCGCAGAACTTCGATTTGATAAGGAATACCGTTTGCCTCAGCCGTATCAATCATCAATTTGCGAATTTTTGGGGAAACGATGGTGCCCTGATCCATGGCCTTGATCGCCACGCCTTTGCCCAGCTCGGTGTTCATCGGCTCGACGAGCGGCGTGTCGCCCCAGGTAGTTATGTCAACGGCGTAGCCCACGTCGGGGGTAACGCTCCAGGCGCTGGTTCGCGCCCCGCGGACACCAACCTCCTCCTGGACGGTGAAGACGAAGTAGACCTCGTTTTTCGCCTTCTTCTTCAGCTTCTTGAGCACCTCGATGAGGACGGCGCAGCCGATCCGGTCGTCCAGAGCCTTCGAGATGATCACCTTGCCCTGGCTGACCGGTGTTCGGACGAAAATCCCGAAGTCGCCGATTTTTATGAGCTTCTCGGCGTCCTTCTTACACGTAACGCCGACATCCAGGAACAGGTTGTTCCAGTCGGTATCCTTGGGTTTTGTACCCCGTTGCTCCCGGCCGATGACCCCGATGGTCCCGTTGGCGAATTGGACCCGCCGACCGTAGAGCCAGAGGGGAGTGACCCCGCCCACCCGGGAAATCCGGGCGAACCCCTTCGCGTCAATGTAGTGCACGACCACGCCGATCTCGTCGGTGTGGGCGGCGAACATCAGCTTCCTACCGCCCGAACCGATCCGGGTGATCAGGTTCCCCATCACGTCGCGATGAAACTCGTCCACGTGCGGCTTCACCATCTCCTCGATCTTCTCAACAACCCGCTCCTCGTGACCCGAGGGGCCGTAGAGCTCGCACAGGGCGCGGATGGTTTCCTCCATCGGTAGTCCTCCTGGGGACTGATCGGCTAAGGTTTAAACTCCTCCAAGCGCCGGATTACCGCGGCGATGAGCCGCTTCAAGTTACGGTAATCACCCTTGTCGAGGATGCCCACCGGCGAATGGATGTAGCGTACAGGGACGGAGACGGTCACCACACGGACGCCGGCCATGCTTCGCTGCACGACACTGGACTCGGTGCCTCCGGTCAAATACCTCTTGAATTGGTGGGGTATCCTCTCCTCGACGGCAACGGCTTGGACAAACTCGAACCAGGCCGGATCGGCGATGTGTGAGTGATCGAGGATGGAGAGCGCCGGCCCCTTACCCAGCTCGGTGGAGGGGGAGGCGTCGCGACCGATCCACGAGGGTGGTCCCTCACCGGCCGCGGTGCCCTCGACAGCGATGTAAACGTCGGGCTTGATGGTCCCCCCGATTACCCGTCCCCCACGGACGCCGATCTCCTCCTGGGTGGTGAAGGCGGCGTAGAAGGGTGTGCCTCCGACCGACTTCGGCGAGCCCTTGACAATCTCAGCTATCACCGCGCAACCCGCCCGGTCGTCGAAACACTTTCCGAAAGCCCGCCCCCCCTGCTCGAAGTACTCGGTGGCGAAGTAGATCCCGTCCCCCACGGAAACCAGCTTCTCCGCACCCTCTTTCTTGGAGCAGCCGATATCAGCGGACAGATTCTCGTGGTCTATGACTTTATCGAACTCCTCCCGGTTCTTGTGCAGATGCGGGCTCTTCATGCCGATGACACCGGGAATTCTCTCGTCGCCGTGGCGGACGACAATCCGCTTACTCGGCAGAACCCGGTTATCTATGCCGCCAATCTTGTGGAACTTGAGATTGCCGGCGCCGGTGATCTCGCTGACGACGAAACCGACCTCGTCCATGTGCGCCGAGACCAGAAGTCGGGGCCCCCTGTAATCGGAGCGGCCGGGGACCCGGACGATCAGGTTGCCGAGGGTGTCCACCTGGTGCAGATCCACCTTCTTCTCGACCGCGCCTAAGATGAGCTCGCGGACCTCTTTCTCGTAACCCGATGTGCCAAAGGCGTTCGAGAGCTTCTCGAGCATAGATGAATCCTTTACCAATCCATCGGCGGAATGACCGGCAGCTCATCGGCGTCGGCAACGGCGACGATCAGCCTACCCGCATTCTTCACGTCGTTTAAGTCCAGCATCTCCACCGTGGAGTGCATATAGCTCAGAGGGATGCCGAAGTTAATGGTGGGTATACCTGCGTGAACAGTTTCGACCCTGGCTCCGTCGGTTCCGTAGGGGCTCGGCCAGAAGAAGTTCTGGTGCGGGATGTTCTGCGCCTTGGCCACTTTCAGCGCCACCTCGACCAGGTCGGGATGGTTGTTCAAACCGTAGGTAATCGAGGGACCCTTGCCAAGTTCGATGGAGTCCTTCTCGGGAACGCCCTCGTGACGTCCCTGGTCCACGTCTATGACGATGGCGCAGTGCGGCTCGATGCCGTAAACAGCCGCAGGGGCACCGACACCGCTCCACTCCTCCTGCACCTCGGCGATGGCGTAGATGTCGTGAAAGTGCCGTTGACGCTTGGCAAGCCTCAGGGCCCAGGTAATGGCGGCCACGGCGCTGCGGTCGTCGGCTCCGGACATCGCCCGACGTTCGTTCTGAAGCTCGAGGAAGGCGGTCGGGTAAGCCACGGGGTCACCGACGCGAACCAGCCTGCGCACCTCAACCTCGGACAGCCCCGTATCCAGGTAGAGATCGTTCCAGCCGAGAACCTTCTTCCTGTCGCCCGGCTGCTGCAGGTGCGGTGGAATCGCTCCCACAACGCCCTTCAGCGGCTCGGTGCCGTACACCGTAAAAACCTGGCCGGGCAGGATGCGCTTGTCAACCCCGCCGACCATCTGTAAGCGCAGGAAACCGCCAGGCTCAATCTTGTGCACCATCATGCCGATCTGGTCGAGATGACCCATCACCACCAGGCGGAGCCGCTCATCCTCGGGGCCGTCCCCCCGCTTGAGGCCGATTACGCTCCCCATCCGGTCGGTGCGCAGCTCGTCCACGCAAGGCTCCCAGAGTTCGCGAACAACCTCGGCGGCCGGTTCCTCCATCCCGGTCAGGCCAACGGTACCGGTAAGCTTCTTCAGAATCTCTTCCAAGCGGAGCCCCCTCTTCGGGCGGGTACATTTAGGCGTCAGTATATGGCAAAACCCCTTGACGGTCAAGCGGAAACGACACCTATCCCCTTTTCTCCTACCGTGCAAGGGCGCCGGTGTTGGCAGGTTGACTATTGAACCGAGAAGGCCTAAAATTCTGCTTCTAGTGGCATTTAGCGTCGCCGTCTCGGAACTTGCGTCGCGACGCTGCGGGGCGCGGAAGCCCCGCGCTGCACCTCGTTTAGGGGCGACCCTCTACTCATCCCCACGGGCGGAGTCGGAACACTTCACCCTATTACGGCCAACTTCAACTGAGTGTTATGACCCTCCAGGAACTCACCCTCCGCTTCTACCGTTTCTGGGCGGATCAGGGCTGCCTGATCGGGCACGGATACGACATGCCGACGGGAGCGGGAACCGCCAACCCGCTGACCTTCTTCGGCGTGTTGGGCCCGCATCCCTGGAGGACCGCCTACGTCGAGCCGTCCCGCCGCCCCGATGACGGGCGCTACGGTGAGAACCCCCACCGTTTCTACAAGCACTACCAGCTCCAGGTGATCCTCAAACCCTCACCGCCCGACATCCAGAACATCTACCTAGACTCGCTCAGGGCGGTGGGGATCGAGCCCCTGGACCATGACGTCAAGTTCGACGAGGATAACTGGGAGTCCCCCTCCCTCGGTGCCTGGGGAACCGGCTGGCAGGTGTTGCTGGACGGGATGGAAATCACCCAGTTCACCTACTTCCAGCAGATGGCAAGAATCGAGCTTAAGCCTATCTCCGTCGAGCTGACCTACGGTCTGGAACGACTTCTGATGCACATCGCCGGAATTGACGACGGATTTGAGCTTTCCTGGTCCCCAGACGTGGGCTATCGCCGACTCCAACAGATGGCCGAGTACGAGAACAGCCGATATTCCTACGACCTGGCCGACGTAGGGCTCTGCGCCAAACAGTTCGACGAGCTCGAGGTGGAGGCCGAACGGTTACTGAAAGCTGAGGAACCACTCATCTACCCGGCCTATGACCTGATAACCTACGCCACCCACCTATTCAACATCCTCGACGCCCGGGGGGCGATCGGCGTCGCCGAGAGGGCGCGCTACCTGGGAAGGCTACGCAGGCTGACCCAGCAATGCGCCGCGCTTTACCTGGAGAGGATCGCCGAGAGGCCGGAGTGGGCTCTCTCGCCTCCGGGAGATGGAGCCTGATGGACTTCCTCCTCGAAATAGGCGTCGAGGACCTGCCGAGCCGATTGCTTACCCAGGCTCTGGTTGATCTGACCGCCTTGGCAAGGGATAAGCTGTCCGAAAACAGGCTTGAGTCCGGACGGATCACCTCCCTCGGCACCCCGCGACGCCTCTGCGTTCACGTTGCCGAGCTTGTAGAGAGCCAGCCCGTACAGGTCGAGGTGAAACTCGGCCCCCCCATCAACGTGGCCTTCGACGGCCAGGGCAACCCGACGAAAGCCGCCATCAGTTTCGCCGCTAAATTCGGTCTCACCGAGGCCGACCTCCAGGTGATCGAAACGAAGAAGGGCGAACGGATTCAGCTGGAGATACGAACCGGCGGAACCGAGACTGTCGAGCTCCTCCCCGGCATCGCCGAGTCCTTGATTACCGAACTCCCCCTGCCCAAATCCATGCGCTGGGGCGACGGCGGGACAAAGTTCCTCCGGCCGATCCGCTGGCTCCTGGCGCTCGCCGGCGATGGAGTTGTCCAGCTGAAGATCGGCGAGATTGAGTCCGGGCGTCATTCGCGGGGACACCGCTTCCTGGCGGACGACGAGTTCGAGCTGACCGACGCGTCCCTGGAGGGCTACCTGCGGGCTTGTAACGACCATTTCGTCATCCCCGACGGCACCACGGTGGACGACGAGGGGAGCGTCGCCCGAACCGGCGAGCGTTACACATTGTTGAAAGGACAGCTCGAGGAGCTGCTGGGGCGCCACGGGGGAGTAAGTTACGACGAGGAACTCCTCCTCGAGGTAACAAACATGGTGGAACATCCCCAGAGTCTCGAAGGAGGCTTTGAGGAGAGATTCCTCGCATTGCCCGAGGCGGTGGTGGTCTCGACCCTGCGTGAGTACCAGAAGTACTTCGAGGTGCGTGACGGTAAGGGCCGACTTCTGCCGAGATTTATCGCCGTTCGAGACGGGGACGACCGTAACTCACCGGGCGTCATCGCCGGGCACGAGCGGGTGTTGCGGGCGCGGCTCACCGACGCCGCCTACTTCTGGGAACGGAGCAAGAAAAAACCGCTGGAAGACCTGACCGACGATCTGGACGATCTCCAGTTCATCAAGGGCCTGGGCAGTTATACCGATAAGCGCAGCCGCCTCCTCGGACTCGTCGGGCTGGTCAACGTGGACGGCGTCTGCGATGGGGACACCGACGTATTGGAGCATCTCGAACGAGCCATAAGCCTGGCCAAACAGGACCTGTTGACCCCCCTGGTGGTCGAGTTCACCGGTCTGCAGGGGTTGATCGGTGGCGAGCTGGCCCGGGAGCAGGGGGAAGATAAGGCCGTCTGGCGGGCCATCGCCGAGCAGTACCTCCCCAAGAGTTTTACCGGAAAAGCAGAGGAACTGCCACAGACGGCGGCGGGTTGCCTGTTGGCACTCCTGGACCGGCTGGACACCCTGGCGGGCTGCTTCGCGGCGGGGATGCAGCCCACGGGTTCAAAGGATCCGTACGGCCTTCGCCGGGCGGCGCGCGGTGTAATCGGAATTGCTATGGGAGTGGAGGGGCACGAGCCACTTTGTTTCGATCAATCCAACCTCGATCTGGGCCCGCTGATTGATGCCGCCATTCAACAGTATAAAGACGTAACGAAGAAGCCCTTCGACCCGGCCGAGGTGCACAAGAACCAGCTCAGATTTATCCTCGACCGCGCCGAACGTCTGTTCGGCGAGTTGGGTCTGCCAACCGACGCCGTCCGGGCGGCCGCCGGCGCCTACTCGACAAAACCCCACTTCATGTGGCGAGCCGCCAAAGCCCTGACTGAAGCCAAAGGGAGTGAGGACTTCGCCAACGTCGCCGCCGGTTTCAAGAGGGCGCGGAACATCCTCCGTCAGGCCTCGAGGGATTTCGGAATCAAAGACATCAAACCCTTCGACGCGGGGAAGGTAACGCAGGTGGAGGAGAGGGAGCTGGCTGAACTGCTCGAAGAGAAGAAGGAGAAGGTTACCGGTTCCGTCGAACGGGGCGACTTCCCGACGGCCCTAGGGATAATCGCCGGCTTCCGCCAGGCTATAGATCTCTTCTTCGATTCGGTGATGGTTCTCGCCGAGGACGTAGAACTCCGAGACAACCGCCTGGCCCTTTTGAACGAACTGGTGGGCGTCTTTGGCTTGGTCGGTGACCTCTCGCTCATCCGCGCCGAGTAAACGCGAAACCCTCCCGGAGAACCGTGGAGGGCCTCTCTGTGCACTCCGAGGGGGGAACCGAGAACTAAAAACCGTCGTATCCTGTTTGAGACAAGGGGTTTAAACCCCTTGCTTTCCACCATAATTCAATCCCGAAGCCCTCCCGTGGAGATCCGTCTTGCGCCGAGCCGTTCCGGTAAGCATCGCCCTGTTCTCCATTCTGCTGGCGGTCGGGATCCTCCGGGCGAAACCCGACGAGGCATTCCCTACGCGGTACCGGATCGAGCGCTTCCACCACCGGGTCAACCCCCCCAAACGCTTCGAGTACGAGGCATACAACACCCCGGAGCTCGAGGCCCCCCGTGATCAGAGCTTCTACGAAGAGCTAACCATCGAGCCCTTCGCCTACGACCCGCCCACCGTCGAGGAGTTCGGGGGGAGACTCTGGAACTTTCACCGAGTCTACGACGCCTTTGGAGAACCCTATCCGTACCCTTTCCACTACGATCAGTGGGTCGAACGGGTGCGGAGCATCCGAGCCAGGGAGCGCGGCTACCAGCGCGAGGCGGACGAGGGTCTCATCGGCGACATCGAGCTGGCCTGGCTCGCCACCACCCTGAAGATCACGGGGCGTAAGCTTTTCGTCCTCGGCTACACCTCCAAAACCTACGACAACCCCCCCGACCCCCTCCTCGAGGGCACTCAGGGGGATTTCAACATGGACCAGGAGACCCAGATCCGGGTCGAAGGAACCGTCGCCAAGCGCGTGACCGTCAACGTGGACTACGACGACACCCGGGAAAACGAGTCGAGGAACACGCTGTCCCTCATCTACACCGGCCGAGAAGACGAATTAATCCGGCGGGCCGAGCTCGGCGACGTGAGCCTCTCCATCCCCGGAACACGCTTCGTCAGTTACTCGGCGAAGAGCCTTTTCGGGGCCAAGGTCATCGGCGGCTTGGGCGAGTGGTTCACCTTCACCCTGATCGGCTCCCGGGAGAAGGGGATTACCGAGGAGGAGGAGTTCACCGGCACGGGGCAGCTACAGCGAGAGGACATCCGGGACATCAGCTATTCGGAGCGAATCTACTACCGCGTGGACACCAACCCGGCCCACTTCGGACCCGAGCTGCAGATTGCCGAGTCTCGCATAGACGGCAGCGCCTTGATCGAGATATACGTCTACGAGTACGGCCAGCAGCGCGATCCAACCGAGACGTATTACTCGCTTACGGCCGATATCTACGACGACGGCGAGGGTGGCAGCCCCACGGACCCGCCCAATCCAACGGGAGAGGACCCGGTCAGCTCCGACTTCTGGCGCCGGCTGGAAAACGTGCAGGATTTTTATATCAACAAGGCTACGGGTAGGATAACCTTTGCCCCCTCGGTGAGCTCCTCCGATTACGTGGCGATCAATTACAAGGTGGCCAATCCGGCCAGCCCGACAGGTATCATCTATTCCGTCGGCTACGGAGAGGGCACCACGCCCGCCCCCAAGCTCGTCAAGAGCGGGATCATCAATCCGCTCCTGACCGACTACATGTACCACAACATCCACTACCTCGGCTCGACCGACCTGCAGAACGACTCCGACTTTATCCTGGAGATTTTCGACCTCCAGGACCGGGCCAACGACGCCGACGACTTCGATGGGGACGGCGACACCTCGGAACCGCTGATCCGCGTCTTCGGCCTCACCCGTGCCGCCGACGGCTCCGACGACCGGATCAACATAAACTACATAGACTTCGCCAACGGGCTGTTGATCTTTCCCGACCGCTACCCCTTCCAGAAGGAGGGCGAAGAAGACACCGACGACGACGCTTACGACGAGAACTACTCCCGGCGCAACCACCGCTTCGACATCCACGTGGAGTACCACAGCGCCTCGGCCATCCGCTTCTTGAAACCGAACATCATCCCGGGCTCGGAGGAGGTGACCCTGAACGGCCGCCGGCTGGTCCGAGACGTGGACTACATCATAGATTACGACTCGGGGTACATCGAGTTCCTCGTGCCGGGCGCCGACTCCTCCGACGCCGACCTGAAGATAAAATACGAGTACAAGCCGCTCTTTGGCGAGGCCGGCAAGACCCTGGCCGGCGGGAGACTCGAGTTCAAGATCGGCGAGGTCTTCTCCCTCGGAGGAACCTACATCGGCGAGTGGACCGACAAGCCGGTGGACCAACTGGAGATACCGGAGCTGCGGGCCATTCCGAGCGCCCACCAGGTCGTGGACGCCGACGCCAGGCTGGACTTGAAGAACCAGTTCATGACCGACTTCGTCAACCTCTTCCCCTTTGTGGACACGGAGGAGGAATCGGCGATCAGTTTGGAAGGTGAGTGGGCCTACAGTTTCTACGACCCGAACCGGGTCGGCCGGGCGCACTTAGACGACATGGAGAGCGCCCATCAGTCCATCTCCTTCCCCGCCAACGGCGACGAATGGGGACCCAGCTCACCCCCGGTGACCCAGGAGGGAGTCTATAGCCAGGAAGACAGACGGCTGATGAAGGTGGGGGACGAGGAGTGGATCCGCAAACAGATCAACGACGAGTGGAACGAGGACGTCGTGCGCGTCATGTACTTCGGCGGCGACGACGACAAACCGCTCCCCCAGGAGGCGGGTCAGTGGGACTCAGTCTGCCGGATCATCTCCCCCAGCGGACTGGACCTCGAGGAGAAGAACCTCCGATACCTGGAGTTTTACCTCTACCGTCGCGGGGGTATCCACGGCGGCGTGTTGCACTTCGACATCGGGCTGATCAACGAGGACTCGGACGGCGACTATACCGGCTTGGGATGGGAGGGATACGACACCGAGGACGAGGGGCTCACGCCCGGCATCTCCGACGACCTCTCCGATCCCGGAGAGCTGGACGGGCGGCTGAACTACGACGAGGACGAGCGCGGCTGGAATTTCAACAACTCGGGAGACGGGGGTGAGTACGGAGGCGACGGCTTATTTCACGATGTGACCATCGGCGCGAACAACTCCATCCTCAACACCGAGGATTTAGACTTCAACCTCACCCTGGACACCACGGAGCAGCACTTCGGCTACGCGCTCCCCCTGGGCGACATCCCCGACGAGAACCTGGGGCGCGATCTGGGCAACGGCTGGCTGGCCATCCGCATTCCTTTAGAGCTGGACGAAACGCGCCCCGGAGACTACATGCCCCCCCTGTCCAAGATCGTCAAGGCGATGCGCATCTGGATCGAGGCCGAGAACACCGGCGATTTCGACACCGACTCCAACACGGCCGTCCTCCTCTACCACCTGCGCCTGACCGGCGTGCGTTGGGATACGCCGGTCACCGAACCCGACGACCCGCTCAACCACCTCGAGGTGGGGACGATCAACTCCGAGGACAACCAGGACTACGAGCCCCTCGAACAGCGCGAGGACACCCAGGGCTTTCTCATCCGTGAGCAGTCTCTGGAACTTACCTACAATCTAACCGCCTGGAATGACTGGGGTTACGACGGACAGTTCGGTCGGGGTTATCAGGGTCCGAACCCCCGGTTCTTTGACACCGATATGCCAGACCTGGGGGAGGGCGACGGGATTCTCAACACCGAAGACTCGAACCATAACGGCATACTGGACCCGGGCGAGGACATCGGCTGGTCCGGATACGACCCCGAGCTAACCGGGGCGGGAAACGGCGTACTCGACACCGAGGACGAGATAGTGGGCTACACGGTTCAGGAGTTCCTGGAGAGCCGCGACTTCACCACCCACGACCGTCTGACGGTCAACGTCAACAACCGCAACCCGGACCGTTCGGGTGAGGACCTCTTCTTCATCCGCTTCGGCACCGACGACAGCAATTATTACGAGGTGGCGGCGTCCCTCTCCGAACCGGACTGGCAAACCGTGGAGGTGGACTTCACCGAGCTCATCGCCCTGCGGCAGGAGTACGAGGCCTTAGATCCCGAGATGCGTCCAGACGTGTATCGGAGGGACAACCTGACCGTAGCCGGATCACCTCAATTGGTCCGCGTTTACGAGATGTCCTGCGGCGTGCGCACCACCAGCCCGATGAGCGGCTACTTTCCTCCCGGCGGGGGACCGGGGAGGATCTGGGTGAACAACATAGACCTCCGCAACCCGGTGGTGCGTGAGGGACAGGCCCAGCGCGGGAAGCTGACCTTCAAGTTCGCCGATGTGCTTACCGTCGAGGGTAGCTACCAGAAGATAGACGGTGAATTTCAGTCCATCGGCCTTCGACGCACCGGGGTTACGAGCGAGAACTTCGACGGCGTCGCCACCCTCCAGCTCGCCAAGTTCATGCCCGACGAGTGGAAGGTCTCCATGCCCCTCACCGGCTCCTGGACACACTCAACCGCCTCCGTGGAAAACATCGCCGAGTACGAAGGCTCTATCGAAGACCTCGGCAAAACGGTCTCGGATACAGCCAAGGTGAATCTCAGTTTCAACAAAACCGGCTGGCCCACCTTACGCTTCAACTACACCGATTACCGAGGGTTGAACGAGACCGCCGACCGCCGCGACCACGATGAGACTTTCAGCGCCAACTTCGACTACTCGATTATCTCCAGTCTCTTCTTCGTGCCGACCAAGATCAACGGCCGGTACCTCTACAAGAAGGATTCCTCGGTTTACGACGAACAGACTGGCAGGGTGGACACGGTCACGGGAAAGGACGAGGTCACCACCTCGGTGACCTGGCAGTTCATCCGCGGGTTATCATTCAGCCCAAGCTTTTCTTTCACCGACACCCGGGATCTTCTTCACGGAGAACCGCTGAGCTACACGCAGAACGCCGCCCTCCGTCTCTCCTTCAGCCGCTACCGCCTGGCTCAGCCTTCCCTCGACTTTGCCACGACCTACTCGGAACGCTACAACCCACCCTCGCAATACGGCGACGAGACCTACGACGTAAGCGTCAGCAACAGCTTCTCGGCAAGTCTGCCCCTGGCCTTGGGTACCTTGGTCGAGAAATGGTTCGGTTCCTGGACGACCAACCTGAACTACTCCCTCAGGCGAAACTCGACTTACGACGATGTAGGCTTTAAACCGCCCCCCACCTACGTCTGGGGCTGGAACCACATCTGGCATGAAGGAGGAGAGCCCACCTACTCGGGACGGGGTTACTCCTACCTCGTCAGTAACCGTTTCCGTCCCCTGGAGTTCTTCCGCAGTTTCGACGATCCGGAACTCAAGAGCTACGATGTCCTTCTAGGCGAGGTCAAGTACTCCTTCTCCACCAACATCTCTTCGGCCTACGGGAGCAGCAGCCGAACCTGGACCGAGGTTTGGCCCGCGGCCGAGCTAACAATCACAGGACACCGTTACTTCCCCATCTTCGCCTCCCTTCTCCAACACTCCACGATCAAGCTCTCGTACCAGAAACAGACGACGAAGTGGATCGGGGTGAGCCTGAGCCGCACCTACACCCCGAGCTTCTCTTGGCGAGCCACCTGGTCCGACGACCTCTCCACCAGGCTCAGCTACACCGAAACCTCGACGATCACCGACGAGAGCGGTTCATTGTACGGCATCGGTGACACCCACCGGGTCACCAACACCTACAACCCCAGCCTCAGCCTCACCTATAATCTGGAGCTGCCTGGCGCCTTCCGCATCCCCTTCCTCGGGGAGGATGTCCCCCTGCGCAACGAACTGCAGTTGACGACTAGCTACAGCTTAAGCATCGTTGAAAACAGCATCTCCGGGAGCGGTCAGACCCCTCCCGACAACACCACCCGCCACACCGCCTCCCTCAGCGGTGGCTACTATCTAACCACCAACATCCACGCCAACCTGACGGTGACCTACGAGGACTTTACCAATGAGACGTCGGTGGGGTACGACTACTCGAGCCTCGATTTCAGACTGGCCCTTGAGCTGAAATTTTAAAAAAACAACCCGCAATGGTGCGGCCCCGTGGGATGAATCTCCTGAGGACCGCCATAGCCCCCTCCCCCCTTTGGGGAGAGGGTTAGGGAGGGGGGTAAAAAAGCGGCGGGGATGGGAATCCCCGCCCTACAGAAGACAAGGGGATTCATCCCCTTGATCCATCGCACAAGGGGTTAAACCGAGCGAAGCGAGCTATGCCCCCGGCAAAACCCCTTGTCTTTGAACCGTAGGGGCCGACCTTTAGGTCGGCCCGCGGGCGGCCACAGAGGGCCGCCCCTACGATGGCAATGTACGATTCTTAGACGTAGTTTACAGACGGTTTCGGTTGTATGGGGTGATTGCGGCGGGGATTGGAAACCCCGCCCTACAGCAGCCGAATGATTTGCCGTGGAGGAATAAACAAGGGGATGAATCCCCTTGTCTTTCGTGTATTGCGTGAGTCCGCTGCGTTCCAGGTGTCCGGGTAGCATTACAGCCTAACCGGCACGGGCGGATACGAAGTTCATGTGTGATTAATCACTCCAAACAAAAAGGCCCCCAACAGAGGGCCTTTATAGTGCAAGTTGGGGGTTACTTGAGCAGGGGCAGAGTCTTGCCGACCATGGGTTCGGAGTACGGCACCCCGGTGTCCGGGGTAACCTTCATGCGGATGATCTTGAAGTAGTACTCGGCGGAATCCCAGCTGTAGAACATGATCCAGCCAGAGAGCGTCTCGCCGGGCTGGATGGTGGCTTGATCGGGCAGGTAGGTCTTGCCGGGATCGCGGGAGTCCTTCTGAACGGACCCCATGGGCTCGTCAAAGTTGGTTTCCAAGGATTTGTAAAGCCTGGTGTTCGTCAGATCAAACTCGAAGGGTTCCGGTTCGCCATAGTAATCCTCGGTGTCGGTACGGTTGATTATATCTATTTGAACGAAGACCATGTAACGGTAGGGTTCGGCTTCGAGCACATCGCCACTAGCAAGCTTGATGGAGGTTGACCGGGTAACTCTGTTCACCACGAGGTCAATGGGGCTGTCACCGGCGATGTGACCTGGGATGGTCATGTAGTCCCCGGCGTAATGCTGGGAGGCGTAGTCGGTAATTATGATCGGCTTCAACTCTCCCTCGTATTTGAGATAGGACCGCTTGGTGAGCATCTCGGTGTGGATGGTGTCGTTGAGGATGTAGAGGTAACCCTCCGGGGGGACGGGACCCTCGTACTCCAGATCCTCGGGCGGTTCCGGCCAGCCCATGTACTCCGTGTAGGCGCAGACCATCCTGGAACCGGTTTCGATCTCCACATCCTCCTTCAGAGCCATCAGCACCTTTTCAAGCATCTCCTGAGCCTCTTCCATGTGCTCGCCGCGCGCCACCTTATTCAGGTACCTCTCGGCGGGGAGGAGGTGCACGTCTTGGCCCTTCTTATCGAAGGCGTCGAACTCGATAGACCCAAGCTGGAACCAGCTATCGTGGATGCTGTTGATGACCCGCTCGTTGCCGACGTTGTTATCCCGGAGGGTGTCGAGGACGTCTTCCAGGGTCATCACTTCCGCATCCTCGACATTCTCGAATAGACCGGCGAACTCCACCAGGCAGGCCTGCCTATACTCCTCCAGTGCGGCATCGTACTCGAATTCGTTGTAGAGCTGGTCACCGGCTCCGCGATGGCCCTCGGTTCGGTCCAAGGACAAGAGATAAACCAAGAACACGCAGACGATGAAAAGGACGAAGGTAACTAAAACGTTAAGATAGCGCTTCGCGCCCAACTCGACCTCCCCACGTGACGCCGACCCGCGCTCGGTCCTTACACATGCTTAACAACATATCTCCGCTGCGGCCCCACCCCCCCGAAGGCTGATCCTCCAGGCCAATGGTGGCGGGGCGCGGAATCGAACCGCGGACACGCGGATTTTCAGTCCGCTGCTCTACCATCTGAGCTACCCCGCCCCGTGGCCGCCCAAGAAAGCAAAGCGTAGCAAGAACAACCCTGAAATGTCAAGGACATAGCCTATTCCACGAATTCCACACCGGCCAGGATCGCGTGGGCCAAACGGCTCGCCCCCACTGGATCGGCTTCGTAGGTCTCGAGCTCCAGGCAGTTGATCGTCACGTTTACGGTCTGATCGTACCGACGGAGGAAGAGGCTCCAAACGTGTCCGATATACTCGCACGCGTACTCGGCGGAGTAGCTCTCATCGGCCCCGTATTCGGAGAGTACATCCGGATGGAGATACCAGCCGTCTTCGGGGAGGAGGTTGGACCCGTAGAGAAAGCCCTCCTGCATGTCAGCCCACTGGGTGATGTCGTCTGAGCAATCCACACAGGTCGAGATCTGGACGTTCCACTTCTCCTCTGGATCGGTGTAGAAGGCCGTAACGTCGGCTGATTCGCTCAAAGACCACTCCTCGGGTAGTGGCACGGCCAGGATGCCCTTGGCCGGTGTGACTATCTGGGGAAGCTCCACCCCGTTGTTCTCGTAGCACGTCCCGGTGGGAGCCGCTGCGGGCTTAGGCTCAAAGACGAGTATCGAGGAAACGTCGTAGAGGTTGTCGAGATAGAAGACCAGCCCCAGCTCGGAGTACGACGCCCCGGCCGCCCGAACGCCCAGCGAAGGACGTCCGTAGGTTTCGACCACCTCGGGCCAAGATGTCTCGATGCCCACGCCCTCCGGGGTCATGACCTCGGGTGGCGGTGCGTCCGCCAAGCCACCGAAGATCAAACCAACGATAGGGAAGCTCATGGATTCGGTGTCGAACCGGCTGATTACGGTGAAGGAGTAGGGGCCGTCCTCAAAGAAGTACCAGAAGGGATGGTCCATCTCCTCCTTCCCACCGCCGATGGTGGAGTACATGTCGGAAACGAGCTGCCCCAGTTCGAGCCTCCCCACGAAACCGCGCCCCGGAGTGAAGGGGGTGTCTTCAAAATACTCCCAGTACGGCACCGCTCCCTCGGGCATGGGGTAGGGAGCCTCGGCGAAAAGCAGGGACGAGAATAATATGGAGAATAACAGGATGGAACGGACAACCATGCACTCTCCTTTCAACAGCGCACATTTATGTCTAGATTGATAATACCACAATCAGGGCGATCGGTCCCAAGCTTGCCCTGAAGCCGCGATGGATGTAAACTAATGATTGATGAAGTGAAACCCACTCCCCTTCAGTCGGCACCAACAATCCATCCACCAAACGGTGGGACCGAAAGGCGGCATGGCTGCCAAAACCATATTCCGTCCCAATCTGTACTGGCGCCTCCCCATCCTGGTCGGCCTCTTGGTCATCATCACCGCGACGGTGCTGACCTGGCTTCTCGTCAACCTTGAACGCCGGACATTCTCCCACGAGTTCCAGACATCCCTCCTCCACCAGGGGCGAGCCATCGCTCGAGCGCTCTCCTCCTCCGCCTTCGCGGATAATCCCGAGGAGGGGATCGTCCAAACGCTGGTCTTCGCCAAGAAGGACAACCCGTACCTGAACGGCGCCCACTTCTTCAGCGACAGGGGTGAGATCTACTCCGCCGACGTGGAGATCGTCCCCCTGAGTGTGGAGGGTGAGCCGATAGCACTGGACGCCCTGAGAACCAAGGAGGAACTCAGGGCCACGGAGGAGTTCTTCTATCTCTCGCTGCCGGTGCTCCACCCCGCCTCTGCACCGGGGGAGTTAACGACCATCGGAGAGTTACGCCTGGTGCTGTCGGTGGAGCCCGTCCGCCAAGCGCTGGAGGAATCAACCCGCCGGGGCGTGTTCACCGGCGTGGCGGCCCTGGTGCTCTCGACGGCGTTAAGCGTGCTGGTTTTCCTGCGCGCTCTGCGCCCCTTGAAGGAGCTGCGGCGCGGGGTGAAGCAGCTGGGAGCGGGGAACCTCTCCTACCGGCTCACGGTGAAGGCAAAAAACGAGTTCGGTCTGCTGGCCTCGGCCTTCAACGACATGGCCGAACGTCTGGAGAGCTCGCACGACCCGCCGAATCAAAAGGCGCGCATCGCCCGCGATCTGGAAATCGCCCGGCAGCTCCAGCGATCCTACCTGCCCAAAGAACCACCAATCTATCAAGGTGTAAACATCGCCGGTTTCTGCGAACCGGCTTACGAGGTGGGCGGCGACTACTACGACTTCATCCCCATTGACGACAGACGGCTTGGGGTTCTCGTGGCCGACGTGTCCGGGAAAAGCCTCAAGGGGTTGATGATCATGCTCATGCTGCGCACAATCCTGCGCAGCACCGTCCCCAGACACTTCGACGCCCGGCCCACCCTCTGCGAAACCAACACAATCCTCAGCCCCGACATGCGGGCCGGGAACTTCGTCACCTGTATATACTACGTTTACGATTCCCGCAACCGGAGCCTCGACGTGGTCAACGCCGGTCATAACCCGTTACTGGTCCACCACCGCGATGAGAACGAGGTGGAGGTAATCAAAACCAGGGGGCGTCCCTTGGGTCTGTTAGAATCGGAGGAGTTTTTCCGTACGCTGGAGAGCACGACCGTCCAGCTGAACCCGGGGGATACCGTTCTGATATACACGGACGGCATCACCGAATCCATGAATGATCGGATGGATCTCTTCGGTGAAGAGAGGCTGCAGAAGGCCTTCACCATGTTCGCCGAGCTCACACCCGGGGAGTTGGTGAAGAAACTGGCCGAAACGGCGCACGCCTTCGCCGGCGATGCGAAACAGTTCGATGACATGACCCTGGTCGCCCTCCAGGTTGATAAACCGGACACGGAGAAAGCCACGAAGATTGATCTGGCCGAGGAGGTCAGCACGACGGTGGATCGGTACCTCAAGGAAAGCGAAGTCTAACTGTACCTCCGGGATCCTTCACTAACAACCATGGATAGAGTCGTTACGGTGGTGGGTGGCGGACTGGCCGGCTGTGAGGCGGCGTGGCAACTCGCCCAAAGGGGCCGCGCCGTGCACCTCTATGAGATGCGGCCGGGAAGAGAAACGGGCGCCCATTCCGGCGGCGGACTGGCCGAGCTGGTCTGTTCCAACTCCCTCAAGAGCATCTACTCCCACAACGCCCATGGCTGCCTGAAGGCCGAGCTGGAACTGCTCGGGTCTCTCCTCCTGGAAACGGCCAGGGCCAACGGCATTCCCGCCGGGGCGGCGCTGGCCGTGGACCGGAAACTCTTCTCCAGGGACGTTGAACACAGGATCGGGGCTCATCGGTTGATCGAGATCATCCGGGAGGAGGTTACCCAGCTTCCGCCCGCCCCCGCCGTCCTGGCCACCGGCCCTCTCACCAGCGCGACGCTTCTGGAGGACCTGGAGAAGAAGCTGGGGCGGGAACGGCTCTTCTTCCACGACGCCACCTCGCCCGTGGTAACGACGGAGAGTCTCGATTTGGGGCAGATCTTCCCCGCCGGACGTCACGGTCGCGGGACCGATTACCTGAACGTAGGTCTGTCCAAAGAGCGGTACGAAGATTTTCGGCAGAGGCTGCTCAGCCTGCCCCGGGCGCCGGTTCACGGTGTGGACCGGAAGCTTGCTGAGGATAATTTCACCGTTTTCGAGGGATGCCTGCCTCTGGAGGTCCTCGCCGAACGCGGTGAAGACGCCCTGCGCTTCGGACCGTTGCGTCCCATCGGAATCCGCCATCCCGGCACCGGCGAGACGTACCATGCCGTTCTGCAGCTTCGGGCGGAGAACCGGGAAAAAGCCAGGTACAGTCTCGTCGGTTGTCAAACCCGCCTGACCCCCCCGGCCCAGCGGGCTCTTCTCCGCCACCTGCCGGGAATGGAGAGAGCCGAGATCGTTCGGTACGGCCGGATGCACCGCAACAGCTACCTGAACGGTCCGGCGCTCCTCGGAACGAGCCTTGAGCTGAAGGGACGGCCCGGGGTCTTTATCGCCGGTCAGCTCTCCGGGGCGGAGGGATATGTTGAAGCCATCGCCACCGGCCTTTTAGCTGGAAAAAATCTCGCCAGGCGGCTTGCGGGGGTGGAACCTCTTATCCCGCCGTGTGAAACGGTGCTGGGAGGCTTGGTGCGAACCGTGGCAGGCGCCGATCGGTCCAATGACACCGATACTCCCAAGCCGGTCAACGCCAACTTCGGCCTACTGCCGTCCCTCTCGGCACAAGTTCGGGGGAAAAGGCTGCGACGAGAGGCGCTGGCGCAAAGGGCGCTGGCCGCGATGCGTGTCTTCAGCTGGCGGCTGGGGGTTCCCCGGCTACCGTGAGCCGCGTATTATTTTGGTTTTGATAGGATTAATCCCTCATATAAGAACCAGCGCAGAATTTTCCGTTTCGGGGGTTAATCTGTGCGTCCTCTCTCGGATAAACAGACGGAAAATGCGTTCACGTCCGCTTTAAGGGGCAACCGTATTCGTCGTCTTGTGTGAGCGGGCTCAGGCGTGCGCCGGCGGTGGCACAGTTTTTGCGCAAAAATAGACATCGAAGAGGTTCGCCGGGTTCACTCCTGCAAAAACCTGTGCCACCGCCTCAACGGTAGTAGTAACAGCAGTTGTATCGAGAGAATGTGACGCACCGGTCAAGCTTCCTGCCAACCGCCGCATCACCTCCTCATTTGGCGGCAGAATGGAATGCACCTACGCATCACAGCCAAAATAGACGGCGCGATACAAACTGTTCATGATTGGTGATGATTCTATTTTGGTAAACTAGCAAAATATTCGAACTCACACCCGGGGAGAGCTAGATGATCCGCAACGTCTTCGTTGGCACCGACGGCTCGCGTTACGCCGAGGGAGCCGCCCGCTACAGCGTCTGGGCGGCGCAGGCTTACAGCACCAAGCTGACCGGCTGTTACGTACTCGACAATCGTCTACTGGACGGCCCCCTCTTCGCCCGTCTGGCGATGATGCTGGGGTTTGCGCCGGCAACCGACTTCCACGCCGCAGCCGAACCGGTGCTGCGTAGTCTGGGCGAGACCGCTCTGGGCTTCATCGCCGAACTGGCCCGGAAGGCCGGGGTCTCCTACGAAGAGATAATCACGAGCGGTCCGGTGGCCACGACCCTGGTCGAAAGGGCGCAGAGGGCGGACCTGGTCGTCATCGGCCGCCAGGGAGACCACGCCGAGTACGAAAACGACATGCTCGGCAACGTCGCCGAAGGGGTGCTCAAGCGCGTGAACACTACGATCATGCTGGCTCCGGCCGACTTCGAACGGCCCACCCGGGCCGCGGTCATCTTCAACAAAGAGCCCTCGGCTGAGGAAGCCCTCCAGTTCGCCGTGGACCTACCCGACGAGTACGGGACTCTCATCATATACGAGGGGGACACCCTCGCCGAAGCTGAGAAGTTCGTGAAGAACCACGGGCGCGAAGCGGAATACGAGGAGCTGACGATCCCCCTCGAGGAGCGCATCGCCCAACTCGACACGAGCGAGCTGGTCGTCATCGGAGCCACCGGGGGCAAGGATCATCTGATCCTCAGTCAACGCACCCAGCGCGCCATCCGTGACGCGACCGGTCCGATCGTCGTCACCGCATGAGCCGGCTCATCTTCCTGCGCTGGCTCGTAGGCGTGATCGGCTCCTGGCCGCTTCGGCCGGCCATCGGACCGGCCGATACGATGATCGTGGAGGTTCCGAAGGGCTGGGAGATCGAGTACCGTGACCGCTCCCTCCTCGCCGAAAGAGCCGACGGCGGAGCCAGGTTCAGCTTGACCCTGACCCCGAAGCTGAAAGCCCCTCCCACCGATGGGGGGCTATTGGCGTTGGGAGGGGTGAAAGGAGAGGAGGTGCAAACACCGGTCGTCTGCCGTGAGCTGGATGAAACCTACGCCCGCACCGTGGAGTACCGCCGGGGAAACCGGTACGGTCTGTTGGCCGGAATCTACGCCGCCCGGCGGCTCTGGCTGTGGAAATTGGAGGGGCCCTGGCGGGAACGGGAGTACCTGGGCTCCCTGGGCAAGGTCGCCCTCCAGGGTATTGACTGCCGCCTGCCCCTGGTAGTCGCGCAGCAGAGGCATGACCTCGGCGGAGAGCTCACCATTCGGATCGGCCCCGGTTTCCGGCTCGCCCTTCCCCGGCAATGGCGGATCATTCCCGCCGGCGCCTATGATTTCCTGGCCGAATACGGGGTCGAGGGCGCCCCGGTAGCCGAGATCGGGGTCATCACCTCCGGTCCGGCCACCGATAACGAGAACCGCGCCCTCTTTCTGGAGAGTATGCTTCTGGATGTCGAAAGCCACCGCCCAGGCTTCCGTTTACTCGAATCGGTACCCACCGAGACCGCCGGCCTGCTGGCCCAGAGGCTGAACGGCATCTACTCGGTGGACGGCGTCCCCTTCCGCTGGATGGCGGTCGTCATCTACGGCGGACGCGGCACCTACGCCATCCACGGCGAGACCACGGAGGCGAATCACGGGCGTTTCGAGGTCCTCTTCAACCAGGTGGCGGAAAGCCTGCGCGAGGGCTCGGTCGGAACCTGGTACGAGGCTTTGTGGGAGTACCTCTCCTCCCACATACTGACCATCTTCCTCCCCCTCCTCATCGCCGTCGCCGCCGGCCTGTACTTCAGCCTGCGCTGGATCTGGCGCATTCTCCTGCGATACACCCGCTAACCAAACCGGTAGTGAAATAAAGAGGAGGGTCGGATGACCCCCCTCTTTTACGTTAAATCCGTAACTACTCGTCATTTCCGGGCGGCGTCTGGGTCAGCATCAGGTGGACGACCCTGCCGCCGTCATCCAAGAATCCGCCGGAAACGCCCCGGTCATTCACGACGACGAACTCGCCCGCGCCGACGGACTCACCGGGGTAGGCGAAGGTCGCCAAGTCGCCCAGGCCGTCTACGAACTCCTTCATCAGCTTACCCGGTTCGGGGTGACCCACCCCCTCCTCCAAAACCGCTACCTGGGTCGAGTAGGCCACGGTCAACTCATCGGAGAGTTCGCGAAAAAGCCCAGCGTTGTCGAAGAGGTCTAACCCCAGCACGTAGCCACCACCGAAGAGCAGCACACCACAGGCGCCTTCTTCGGCGAAATCACCGAAGACCTCACTCAGTTCTTCGATGACTGCTTCCACCTCTTCGCTCTCGAGAACGACCCGGTAGGCCGAGGTGTCGGAATACTGTCCGACGCTGTCCTGGACTTCGGACACCTTTGCCCAAATTTGGCCCTGGTCGACCTGCAGATTCACCGCTCCCCTCACCTCATTGCTGACGACCATCTTGGCTGCGTTGAAAACCGACGGTCCGCTCGTCCACCGTCCGGACTCCACGCAATATACCGGCAGGGGGCCGCGGCCCCGATCCTCCAGGAGCACGTCCCGGGAGAACACCCGGTCCTGCTTCGCTCCCTGGATCATCTGTCCGGCCAGGATAAACAGAGGGCGCTTGGTTTCCCACACGAGCTCGACGGTGTTCACCTCGGCCGATTCCAGCTCATTGATCCCCAAAACCCCATCCTCCACGGCCCCGGCGAGGGTGCAGTAATCCGCCCCCCCGGGGTCCTTGAGGAAGAGGGGGAAGACCCAGGCCTGCCCAACGAGTTCGGGGGAACCGAGCCTCAGCTCTCCGAAAAGATCCGCAAGGCTGTCTGTCTCTAGAGGTTCCAGCCCACCGCCTGGTTCCTCGTAGGAGCTCGCTGGATAGGCGAAGGGCTCGTTTATCATCAACTGTTGTACCTGGGGCTCTGAGTCTATCGTCGGCTCGACATCGCCCTCCTGGGCGGCGATAACGCCGAAGACGGCCAAAACGCCGAGCACGGTGAGGATACGTACAAAACGCAACTTTCGCATGACCACTCCCTTTTTCTCGTTAAGAACGGATTAATTATTTACGCCCCGCGGCGTCCGCCGGTTCCGTAAAAAAAGCCCCCGACGGGCCGATCATGGGTGGAGCATATGACTCTTTCCGGTCAAGGCCGGCCAAAGACCTCGTAGTCCCCCGTCCAGGCAATCTGCATGCGGTAGTCGTAGCCCGGACGCAGAGCCGCCGCCTGATACGCAGACCGCCTGCGTCGTAGCCGCAAAGCATCTCCATCTCGCTTACCGGCGGGAACAGGTTCTCGTCTATCGCCAGGTGGGTCATGCGGTCGGTGTAGTCGTAGGTGTACGTGTAGAACAACTGACCGCCGGCGTCCACCCGGTGGCTCTGAACCACGTTACCATTATAGTCCAAAGTGTAGGTGATCATCGGGTCACCGACGGCGACGTTCTGGGTTTCGATTCTGTTAGTGAAATCGAGGTAGGTCAGGGTCTCGGAGCGGCTGATGGTGGCGAAGGGCGCGAGTCTTGCAGCTTCCTATTAATAAAAGACTACTACTTATAAAATACATCCAACTTCACAGAAATAACGAAGATAGGCATATGATGAACTATAGATTAATTCAAGACCAGCCGAATAAAACGGGCTATCATCAAGTGATTCAAATAAACCAGTACTTAACCATCTAATTGAAGATACACCCGTTAAATCACCTTCCCAGCTATAACCAATCTCCTGGGAGAAAAGCCAACTGTAATAATCAGGCTCTTCTAGCTCGGGATCAGAACCGAGTAAAGCAATTGTTAAGCCGACCCCACCGTAGTGAAAAGATTCTTCGAATGTACCAGCTGGTTCAACAAATTGAATAATACGGAAATAATAAAAACGGTAATACAGTTACCAATTAATTTAAATGTATCGAGATTGACAAAAGGAAAGGAAAATGAAGGTGAAACACCCCAGAACCATGCATCGCTATACTCCTCCGATCCTTCACCTTCCTTGAATGGATTAGGATGCGGTATTAATGTGTTTAAAGAAATTGAGTATTGATCATTAATATAAATAAAATTAAAACCTGTGTTGAAACCTGGGGAAGTAACTGCATATTCTTTACTACTGCCTATGATATTATCAAGTTCAACTGGTTCGGTATAAAAGCCCGCTCCTGAGAATCCATTTAAAATAGCTTGTGGAGTTAAAAAAGAAATTACTAACTTACCATCATTCCCGCATAGGGCCGTTCCAAGAAGAAAAACAAGAAGAGTTAAAAGAACGCGTTTCATTTTATTCCAAGTATTTTTAAAAAATCCAATCTATCACAGGTTGCAATATCATTCCATAAAATACATGTCCTGGTGTCGCCCAGGTTGGATTAATGTTTTGAAGAACCGTATGTTGGACGAAATCGTCAACTGATGCAATCCAACCGCCGCCAAAGAGGATTCGCCCGTCCCAGACGTACTCGGCTATCAACAGGTCGTTCCGGTCGTAGATGAACCGCCGCTCCATATTCGGTTAATCATCCTCGGGTATGCGGTTCCGGATCCATCCCAGCTCGGCGTCGGGCCGACAGTGAAATTTTTGAATGTAGGGCCGCACATCCAGGATGGGGCTGCCGTCAAGCATGTCCACCTCGGACACGACGAGCACGTTCCCCTCGCGCCGGATCAGCCGGACCACGTCCAGACCCACGCCCGATGGACGCCGGGGAGAACAGCAGGCGAAGGCGCCCACCTCCCGGTCGTAGCGGTACGGTTTGGTCCGCAAGCTCCGGTCGCCCTCTGGAACGAGATGGAAGTGGAAAAGGACGATCAGGTGGGAAAAGCCCTCCAGGCCGTCCAGGCAGGTGTCGTAAGGCGGGAAGAACTCCAGCCTCGCCTCCTCCTCGGGTCTGAGAACGCCCTGAATCGGACCGTCGCCTTCGATCTTGTAGGGAGTGTGGGCCACGCCGCAGGGCTCGACGATAACGGGGGGCGGTTTAGTCATTCCCCACCGGCCAGGATTTTCCGGGCCTCGTCAATCAGTCCGCGGGCCACATCCTCGTCTTGGGCCTCGGCGAAGATCCGCACGACCGGCTCGGTCCCCGATGATCGCAGGTGAAGCCAGCGATCCTTCCAATCCAGCCGGAGACCGTCCAGCTCAGAAGCCGCCGCGTCTGGGTAGACCTCCCTCAGGCGGTCGCAGGCCCTTTTCAGAACCCTCTCCCCGGGCAGCGGTACCTTCCGCTTCAGCATCACGTAGGTGGGCAGATCACTGGTAAGACCCAGGATTCCCTTACCCGACCTGGCCAGGAACTCGAGGATCAGCGCCGTGGCGACCAGGGCGTCGCGTCCCGGGTGAAACCGGGGGTATATCACCCCGCCGTTGCCCTCGCCCCCGGCGAGGCAACTTTTCTCGACGATGGCATTGACCACGTTGACCTCACCCACCGGCGTGCGGTGCACCTTCACCCCGAATCGGGCGGCCACGTCGTCCAGGCCCCGGCTGGTCGAGACGTTGGTGGCCAGATCGCCCCGCTCACCCCGGTCCAAGAGGGACCAACAGGCCAACTGAAGCGTTCTCTCCTCGCCGATGGGCTTCCAATCCGGTCCGACTATGGCCAGGCGGTCCACATCGGCGTCGTAGGCCAGACCCAGATCAGCCCTCTCCTCCACGATGGCCTGGGACAGAGCGGAAAGATTCTCGGGCACCGGCTCGGGATCATGGGGAAACCGCCCGTCGGTCTCAGCGCCGATACAGCGAAACTGCACCCCCAGCTTCTCTAATAGAGACGGTATGACCGTACCGCCGGCTCCGTGGCAACAATCGGCCACCACGTTCAGGTTCGCGATCCCGATCTGTCTCGCATCCACCAGTCCGACCACCTCATCCACGTGGCGGGTGACTAGGTCATCCCTATGGCTGACGGATCCGATGCGGTCATGGCCGACCCAGTTGAACTCGCCTCCGCGGTGCGCCTCCTTCAGCCCTTCGACCTCCGGGGTCGGGATGAAAGACCCCTTTGAGCCCACGAACTTGAGGCCGTTCCAGGTGGCGGGGTTGTGGCTGGCGGTGATCACGATTCCCCCGGCCGCCTCGAGCCACTCCACGGCGAGTTGGACGGTGGGGGTGGGGCATATGCCAAGGTCCACCACGTCACGACCGCAACCGGTCAGGCCGGCAATCACCGCGCTCCGCAGAGCCGGCCCCGAGGTCCGGCTGTCGCGGCCGAGCACCACCGGCCCTTCCCCCAACATACCCGCGAAAGCAGCGGATAGTTCGAGAACCAGCTTTGGGTCCAGGCCGTCTCCGACGATTCCCCGGGCCCCGGAAACCGAAAACCGTAGGTACAATTCCCCTCCATTGCGTCATAAAGGGCATTCAGATGAAAGTATAGGCCCCAGGTCTCAGGTTGTCAATGCGTCCTTTTTAGGCTACAATAGCGTTAGAAAAGTACGGACAGCGGAATAAAACGCCCGAGGCGAGACAGAAATGGAGGACCATTGGCTGATCAGATAACCAAAGACATGATCATCGAAGAGGTCGTCCGGAAGTACCCAAAGGTTATCCCCGTCTTTATGGCCCACGGTCTGCACTGCATCGGTTGTCATATCGCCAATTACGAGACCATCGAACAGGGCGCCCTGGGTCATGGTATAGGTGATATCACGGACCTCATGAAGGACCTCAACGAGACCATCAAAGATGGCGACGAGGCCTGACTCATGACCGAACCGATCTCCAAGGACACCACCATGGCAGAGATGCTCGGCCGTTCTCCGAGACTGGCCGAGGCGGTAAAACGGATCACCGGCTCCGACTGTTCCGACTGCCCCGCCGCCAAGGACGAAACCGTGGAGCTCTACGCTATCCTACACGGCTATGAACTGGGGGAGCTACTGCGGGAATTGAACTCCATCGAGCTGTAGGACCACCCAAATGAAAACGCCCCCTCGCCGGCCCACGCGAGGGGTGTCTAATCTCTCATCGGCGGAGAACTCCAAATTGATCTGTATTGATTGGGATAGCGGTTACCAACCGATCCGGGTGAGAAACCACGTGCAGATCAAGCGCTTCAGTAGCGAAGACCTCCCCCAAGCGGTGGAGCTCTACAATCTCTGTCACCCCGAGCACCCACGAAGCCTGGAGTACGTGGCCTACGAGGAGGAGACCCACCCCACCGACCACTTCCGAGAGCGGTTCACGTCCCTTAGAAAAGGATAAGCTCGTCGGTCTGTTGATCCTCTCAACCTGCAACTGGCTCGATGGGAACCGGACGTTCGAGATACACGTTTTCGTTCACCCGGAGTACCGCAGCCGCAGTCACGGTTGCAGGCTCTACCGGCTAACCGAAAACTATCTGGGGTATCTGAACTGGCGGAAATTGATGGTCGGTTGCCGCGAGAGCAACGAGGCGGCGACCGCACGGCTGACGAGGTTGGGATATCGGGGGGTACGAGGAGATCAACACCGACTTGCCCTCCCCCCATAACTGCCGGCGTAGCTCCCTCGAACTCTGGCGCCCCAAGATGGCCAACCCCGCCCACCGGGAGGATGCGATTTGGCTCGCCCCCGACGGCGAGAACTTCGTGGGTATTACCGAGCTGCGTTCAGGAACGGTTTAACGAGAAACGCAATATTGCCGATCACGGGAACTTGGAGGCCGTACCGAAACCGGGGAATAGCCACCGCGTGTAAGTATATAGCAACACAATGGGCGACGGACCACGGAGTTCCCTCCCTCGTTACCGGCAACGACGAGAATAACTTTGAACAAGCCGAGGGTAAACCGACGCCTGGGGTTCCGACGGCTCCCAGCCTGGCTGGAATTCGAGAAAGAAAACGAAAAATACCCTGTAACCCTTGACTTAAACAGAATTTAGGCTATTATTATAGTGAACGGAGTCGAGGCTCCGTGAAATCGGAGGTTACACAATGAGGAGAGGGTTACTAATCTTCAGCATCCTCGTCTTGACGGTGGCGACCTTTGCCGCGATCCACAACGTGAGCATCGGCGATAGCTTCTTCAATCCCGAGATCATCACCATTGACCCCGGTGAGCGAGTCCGCTGGACCAACAACGGCGTTTACACCCACCGGACCAAATCCCTCGACGGGCTGTGGGATTCGGGATTTCTGGATCCGGGCGAGAGTTACACCCGCACCTTCAACGACGCCGGTTCCTTCGACTACAACGACCCCCAGTTCCCCGCCGCCACGGGAACCGTCGTAGTCAAGACCGGAGGCGACGTTGAACTTTTGAGCTGGGGACGGATTCTCAGCCTGTACCGTTAGGGCAGTGTCGTAAAAGGCACGGGAAATTAACTAGTATAAAAACTAGCCGTGGAGCGATTTTTTATTTCCGGGATGAGCAAACGGCCCTCGGGCCGTTTTTTAGTAAGAACATGCGACCTCTGCGAAAGCAGCCAACTAGGGCACTTCCCCAATCCAAAACATTCGGGATAAGGGGATTAGACAAGCGGGGACGTCCACTCACCCCGCCGTTCAGACTACATTTGACAAGGGGGTAAAACAAGCTCTGGCACCTTTTCGAGGCACCAGCGATGATTTATTAAACAAGGGGTTTTGCCAGAGGCATAGCTCGCTTCGCTCGGTTCAACCCCTCGTTTCCTTTAAGATGATACCTTGCTCACGCTCAAAACGTGGCGACGTGGCGCTTTCCAAAAGTCAATAAGCAAACTGAAAGATCCCAAACCGATCCGAAGACAGCCGCCTACTGACTGGTGAAACTGAAGAGAACGATCAATCCGACGGTGACCACTGTCACGATGATAGGTTCCAGGATCGGCGTCTCCTCCACTTCGGGCGGTTGCGGGCCAATGTCGGCGTACCGGGTATCTATCAGCTCTTCGGCTGCCGAGATTGAGACGACGTCCTCAGCGGTTCCGGTTATGTTGCCAACCCAGGCATACCCATCACCGGTCGAACTGGGGACGCGAAAGTGAACCTCGGCCACGGCCCTGCGCCTCACCCCGGATCCAGCTCGCGTGTAGATAATCCGACACTCGACCAGCCGGTAATCCAGGGTACCGGCCTTGGCCGTGTCGGGCGAAAATCCCTCGGTCGGGGAGGATGACGAAGTCGGGTCGGAGGAAGACGATTCGGATGGGTTCTGCTCGTCGGGGGCGTTCCCGCCGGCTGCCCCCTCATCGAACATAATCTCCTCCTTCTCCTCGTGAGCCTCGCGCAGCGCCTCGTCCGCCACGCCCTCCTCACTCCCGGACGGCGTGGTGACCGCCCCCACGAAGTAGCCCCGCCGGGTCAAGACGCTGATCAGCTCTTCTTCCAGCCGCTCGTGAAGGGCGGTCTTATCAGCACTGGAGACGTCGTTTATATCCTGTATTAGTCCAGGCATCATCTCGGGCCTGCGGGCCAGAGTATCCACGACGTCTGTCAGGGCCACGATCTTCAACTGTCCGTCGGTGGGCGTGTCGCCGTGGACATTGAGCGGAAGATCGGTGCAGGCACCGATCAGCACCAACGTAAACGGCACCGTAAAGACAAAGAAACGGTTCATGGACTGTTCTCTCTTTTTGTTTTAGCGGTCATTTGATTGGATTTTAGGGTTAAATACGGGTGGCTGTCAAGCATAGGGCTCTTTTAAGCGTTAAGCTGACGCTTCCTGAGTCCCGGTTCGGGTCGTCCACGGCGTCCAAGGATCACAAGAACTACCCACCGAGAAGGGCCACCGCCTCGATCTCGATCAGGGCTCCACGGGGGAGGGAATCCACCTGAACCGCCGAGCGGGCGGGTGGATTCCCGTTGAAGAACTCGGCGTACACCTCGTTCATCCGGGTGAACTGGCGAAGATCAGTCATGAACACGGTAAGCTTGACCGCCCTTTCCAGGGAGCTGCCGGCTGCCCGCAAGACGGCGTCGAGGTTCGTAAGGACTCGCCGGACCGCCACCCCGATATCATCCTGCTCAAGCTCACCCGTTGAGGGGTTGAGTGGAATCTGACCGGCGGTGAAAACGAGGTCGCCGGCGACGACCGCCTGGCTGTAAGGACCGATCGCCTCGGGGGCATTCTCGGTGGCCACGATACGACGCTCCATATAAACCTCCCGCTATACCACTATACGTCGGAGGGCTCCTGAGGTTTCACATCCTCGGAGTCTTCGGGCAATTTGGTCGGCTCGGCCTGTTTCGCCTCACTCTCGTGGTAATCCTGGGTGGCTTTTCCGCGCACACTCATGAGGAGAATGGCATCGAAGAGGGGGTTGAAGCGGGTGGGCAGGAGGCCGAGGACGCTTTTCGCCCGGTGCGCCAGATCATGGGGGAGGGTCCCCACATCAGCCTCGGTGATGGCGACCAGGACTCCCTCGAGATTATTCAAATAATCCTCGGCCTGAAAACTCCGGGCGGCGGCCGTGGCCACCTGGCGCACCAAGCCTGCGGCGGCCGCCTCAATCTCATCTCTTCCAGATTTATTATCCATCGCGGACCGCATCAGCTCCACGGACTGGGAGGAGATGGTTTCCAGCGCCTGCTCCACAACCTCCTCCTCGGGAACGAGCCCCTCGAACCGATCGGCGGCAATGGTAGTCAGACGGGTAGTTTCAGCGACCTTGACCACGGTTTCCTCGGCCTTTAAACCGAGTCTCTCCGCCAGACCACCGATGTCTATCTCCTCCGCCTCCCAATCGGTGGCTAATACGTCGCAGAACACCTCGCTCTGGAGATGGTCCGGGTTGAGGACCCGGCTCACGAAACCCATCACGTTACGCTGGAAGACGTAATCGGCGTAGTTGATCCAGAACAGATGCTGGAGGATCGGGATGGATCGGGCTTTGGCTTCGGGGTTGGTCAGGAGGTTGAGCATGATGAGGTTGATCCAGGCCAGACGGTCGGAGTTCCGGGCGACCAGCCTCACCTGAGCGTTCAGGGCGATAACGGTGAGACCCATCCTCGCCTTGTCGTCTACGACCTTGTCGAGACAGGTCCCAACGTACTCGGCCATCGCTTCCTGTTTCCCATCCGTCGGGGGGGGAGTTGTGCCGAGGTAGTTGGCGATGACGCTGGGATCGAGACGGATGTTGGACCACTCGGGGGCCTTGACGAGCCCGGCGACGGCGGCGGTGAGCTCATCCCGGTTTGCCAGGAGCTTCTTCTCACCATCGGGGTCTCGCTTCTGCAGCTCCGATACCGCTTTCTCCGCATCGGTGCGAAGCTTGGCGAAATCATGACGACGAAAGGCCAACCCGGAGCGCTGCAGGCGAAAGGGCGGCTTTCTCTTCTTCCTCTTCTTGCTCAAATCGAATCCACCTCATCAAATAAAAAAAGAGGGGGCGGGGATTCTACTCTACCTTCCATCGGTTCAGATCTAAAACTGCAGCCAGGTTTCCGTCTCATCGAGGTAGAACATCCCCGGTACGAGCCGTTCCCGATAGTACCGGGCGAATATCCTCTCCACCTCGGCCCGGGGGTCGGGGGAGTGTGCCAGCTCCGGGGTGGTCACCGCCAACCGGGCATAGACCAGGTCCCGGTTGTTGTTCTCCCGCCAGACCACCTCCTCGGCGTACACATCACCCTCGCCCTTGGGCGTTATAGCCAGGTAGCCCAGGGAGGTCTCTCCGATCAACCCGGACATCTTCAACCGGGTCACCTCGTCGGCCATGAAGAGGGAATCGAGCAACGCGGAAAGCGTGGTGGCCTTCTCGAGGTCCAGCTCCGCCTCGGGGATCAGGGGTTCGTAGCCGTAGATCGGCTTCCCCACGGACCGGACGTTGGAGACCATCCACACGTCCTCCCCCAATTCCGCATAACTACCCAGAACCTGGTTCTCCAGCATCGTCTTGGCGTCCATCAACTCGACGTTGAACTGGGCCTGGACACAACCCAGAACAGCGAGGAGGGCAATGGCTAAAACTCGAAGAATGGTATTCATATCAGCTTGGGAACCGTTTTATGGTATCCACATCGAGGTGACGTGTCAAGGTATCCGCCGGGCTAGAAGGTGACGATGAAGCTCATGAGGTGGTATATCTCGTCGGCAGTCTGGTTCCTCACCAGGGTGTAGTTGAGGATGTAACTGCTCTGAGCCAGATTGGTCTCGATACCGCCCGCGGCGCCCAACAGACCGTCGCCCAAACCCAGGCCGAGGCTCCAGAGGTGCTCCTCCTCGGCGTTATAGGCGTAACCGGCCCGGAAGGTCACGTGGGTTAACAGACGCTGGTCGAGCCCGAGCCGAACCTCGCGGAACGCCTCGGCCCGGCTGTTGACCAGATTGCGCACATCCATGGACAAAACCACATCGGGGAATGGAAACCAGGCAAAGCCGACGTTGACGGTTTCGTCGCCCAGACCCTCCAGGTTGGCCCGGCAGTCGGGAAGCTCGTCGGGAAGATCCACGTAGGTGGCGGCCACGTAAGCCTCCGGGACGAACTCCCAGCTTGCTCCGACGATGAAACCGTAACCGCTCTTCCGTTCCCATTCCACCCACCCTTCGGCAAAGGCATCCTCACGGACAACCGGGTACTCGCGGGAGTAGTAACTCCCGCTGATAGCCAGGCACACGCCCTCACGAAAACGGTACCCCGCCCCGAGGGTGTTGGACCGGTTGGCCCAGAGCCCCCTGACGTGGAAGAAGTGTGGATCGTCGAATGTAGCCGGGTCGGAGAGGCTTTCCTCCCAGAGGTTGAGGAAGGCGTAAAACCCCCCGACGGAGTAGCTGAACGCCTTCGCACCGATGAGAGTCGAGAGGGCCAGGGTGGCGAAATCGGAACCCGGTGCACCGCCCAGCTCCACGTCTTCCAGTCGTGCCTCCTCGCCGAAGCCACGGGTCAGCCAGTAGAGGGTGAGACCCAGGTTCAAGGTCCCACCGAAGCCCTCACCATGCACGAAGCTGGCCGGATTGTAGAGCGCCGCCTCGAACTCGCACGGAACGGCCAAAAAGGCGCCGCCCATCCCCAGGGGGCGACAGTTCAGATTGCTCAGGGTGCGGTAGTAGACCTCCGCCGCTCCGGCGACGACGAACGTGATAAGCAGAAGAAACACCAGAAGAGGCGGGATCGATCTCATTCCGTGATTATACGGCACGGCATCCCTTAAAACAACAGACCTCGATACCGCACTTGATAAGAGGGGCCGGTCCGAGTATCCTTGACCCATGAATCTTGCGGCCTGGCGAAAGGTTCTGGAGAAAAAGCCGCCCCCGGTGGTTCTCATCGTCGGTTCGGAGGCCTCTCTGCGCCGGAGAGCCCTCGGGGCAATGCGCGATGCCCTGGGGGTGGGCGCCGATCTGGAGCGGTACGGAACCGACGTACCGGCCGACGAGCTCGCCAACGCCGTTCAGACCATACCCTTCTTAGGCGACGCCCGGCTCGCCGTCCTCGAGGGGGAAACCCTCCCGGCGGAACAAGGAGAAACGGTCCTGAAGCTCCTCCCCCACATTCAACCGCCAAACTACCTGGCGCTGGTGTTGGAACGCACGGACAAGCGCACCCGCCTGTACCGAGAACTTAAAGACTCAACCGTCGAGTGCGAACCGCTGAAGGAAGCCGGTCTGCGGAAAGCCGCCCGTCATTTCCTCGACGAGCGAGGGGTGAACGCCTCCCCCCAGGCGGTGGAACAAATCCTGGCCGTCGCCGGCGGCAGCCTGGACGCCCTGGAGAACATCTCTGAGAGCCTGTCCCTCCTCGTGGAGCCCGGTGAGGAGCTAACGGCGGAGTTGGTGACCCAAGCCGCCGGTTCCGTCCCGGGCTTCGATCCCTTCAGGCTCTGCGATCTCATCACCTACGGCAAAAAGGCGGAAGCCTGCCTCCTGGCTGCCCGCGCCCCGGTTAGTCAAGACGAAATCCCTCGTCTGGTCGGACTCCTGGCGCGTCACTACCGGATACTCCAATTGATCCGGTTCGTCTCGCGACGCCAACCCACCGATAAGGAGCTGGCGCGGATCACCGGGGTGAACCCCTACTTCCTCCCGGGGTATAAAAAGGCGGCTCGCAGGCACACCGCCGAGGAGCTCTGGGGGGCGCAACTGGCGCTCTTGGACTTCGACGTGGCGGTTAAGCGCGGGCTGCCGGCTCTCGAAACGGCCCTCCTCGAACTGGTCTACGCCCTGGCCTCGAAGGGGAGTGAGGGCTGGCCAAATTTCCTAAAAGATCTGCCGGGGGCCTAGCCCTCCATATCCCAGACATACCAGCCCACGTTGCTACGGACCACGGTGAAGCGCAGGACCCGCGATGTCTCCCCCCGGAAAACCCGCACCGACACCTCCCGGCTCTCGAGAAGGTTCTCCCCCGCCGGGTGTTCTCCACCCACGGTCACCTCGTCCCAGCCCGAGATTCCGGGACCGGCGAGGAGATCTTCCATCTTTTCGAGGAGAGGAGCAGCGGCCTCCCCATCCCCACCGGGGTAGATTATCTCCCGAAGTTTCTCGCCCTCGCCGAGCTTCAGGGCCAGGATACAGGCGTCTACCGCCGTGGCCGGGTCGTTTGCCGGTCTACCAAGCGGCTCGGTGACATCGGGGGTTTCCCCGGCCGTCGCCCGGGGGTCCTGCACGTACTCCTCCACCGGGGGTTCGTCACCACCGCAACCGACCAACAACACGACGATCAGCGGATAAAAGTGTGCGATCTTTTTCATCAGCCCTCCCCGGGGTTTCGACGGTGATAAAGTAACACAGGCGGCACCCGCGGGCCAAGGGGTGAAAGGCCTGGAGAACACGGGGAGTAGTCGCTATAATGGGGTGGAAGATTAACCGGTTGATCATGCAGAAAAAACTGATCATTCTATCCCTCACACTCTGGCTGATGGTCGGCTCCGCCGCCTCCACCGGAGAGGTGGAGGCCGAGGAGTTCATGCTCGAGCTCGTTAATACCGCCCGCGTCGAGCTAGACCTCCCCCCGCTCGCCATGGACCCCGCCTTCACCCAGATCGCCCGGCAGCACTCCTGGGAGATGATCAGCCTGGACTACTTCAGCCATGAGTCCCCGGTTCCCGGGAACGAAACGGTTCCCCAGCGCGTCGCCAACGCGGGGATGACCGAGGTCTGGATCGGTGAGAATATCGGGGCCGAGTACCGTAGTGAGCCATACGACTGGGTGAGCCTGACCCTCTCCACCTTCGAGGGCCTGATGGACTCGCCGCCCCACCGGGCGAACATCCTCGATCCCGACTTCAACCGGGTGGGGATAGGCGTAGTCAGAAGTTCACGGGGCGATCTCGAGGGGATTCACGTTACCCAGGTGTTCACCTCGAAGCGGATCGAGCTCAACCCGATCTCCATCGTCTCAGACGGCGCCTTCTACAACGTAAAGCTCTCCGGTTGGTTCTTCCTCGAAGGCTGGTCTGGCTGTTTCATCCACGGATCCGCCGAGGATTTCGTCCCGATCACTCCCGACGAGGAAGGCTTTTTCGCCACGGTGATCAGGCTCAAGCGGGAGACGGGAGTTTATACACTAAAGCTGGGAATTGGCCACGAGGAATACGGGAGCAAGGACATCTTCAACCACTTCAGCGTTGACACGAACCTGCCGGTGGAGCGGGCCCTCTTCATTGACAGTACGCTGTAGAGGGAGGAGGGATTCTTCAACCGAACCTGGCTGGAGGGCGGCTAGGGCGCCATCCATGAGTGCCACCCCCACCGAGAGGCGGACATGAGGACACGGGAAAGTAAGCGTAACGGTTTTTCGAACCAATGCAAAAAAGGCGGGGATAGATCCCGCCCCTTTTCATGTAAGTTATCCTACTCGAGGTAGATGCTCACATCGGTAACCTCGCCCGTTTCGTCGTCCACCTGGTGCACCTCGATAATATTGCCGGTCACCTCGGATTCGACCACCCTGAGTATCGCATCGAAATCGAAATCCACCTTCTCGCCGTGGACGTTGATCTGCTTGGGCACGAACATCTTGGCGATCTTGGCCAGGCCGATGGGAAGCCGGATGTTAACGTTCGTCTCGTCGCCCTGTTTGATCTTAACCATGAGGAACTTGTTCTGCTCGACAACCGCGGGAGTCCCCCCGGCCTCGGCGAGAAGTTTGTCCGCCTCCTCGACGGAAAGCTCCCCCTCGACCACCCTATTCAGAATCTCACGGCGTTTTTTAGCGTTCATCTCTCCCTCCCGTGGTTTGTTACTCAAGGTAGATCTCTACGTCGGTGATCTCACCGGTCTCGTCGTCCACCTGGTGCACCTCGACGATGTTGCCCTCAACCTCGGACTCCACGAGGTTGATGATCTGGTCCAGGTCAATGTCCAGCGGCTTACCGTTGATCTCGATATCCTCGGGTATGAACATCTTGGCGATCTTGGCCAGGGCGAGGGGTAGACGCACGTTGACGTTGGTCTTGTCACCCTGGTGGACCTTGATTATCAGGAACTTGTTGCCGACCCCGGCCAGCTCCACCGTTTGATCATCACCGGTAGCGGCTAGCAGACGCTCGGCCTCCTTGGCGGTGACCGTGCCGTCGGCGACCATCTCAAGTATCTTCCTTCTCTCCTCGACGTTCATCGTACCTCCACAAGTTCTTCGAAGCGCTTGGAAACCTCATCAGCCGTAATCTCGCCCTTGGCGAGCATCTCGAGAAGCCTTAGCCTTTCAGCGGTGATCTTTTTTAAATCCGGCTTGGGAAAACGGTGTCCCACGCCCAGAGCATTTGCCAGCTCGGCCAAGCGCTTCTTTACCGTTGGATAGCTGATGCCCAGGATGCCCTCCATGTCCTTGATGCTCCCCCCAACGGCGACAAAATTTTTCAAGAATGCGCGCTGCTCCGAATTGAGTCTGCAGAAATTACACAGGGTGAAATCGCCGCGCAGGGTAACGCGACAGCTCTTGCAGTGGAGTTCGTTGACGTTCAACTCCTTTCCGCAAACCGGGCAGCTACCAGGTACGGGGTAAGGCATTTTTATGCTCCTCGGATAGTTTTTCGCTTAAAGGAACCCCTGTGTCTGTTAAAATTGGTGGGCGGCTCCTACAACAACACACCCTCTTTCCCTGCCCAGAAAAAGCATAGCAGGAATCCTTGATATTGTCAAGCGTTTTCTTAATTATTTCAAAGCATGACTGAAGTATCTTCAGCGAGATGACGATGGAGATCCTCGTTGCCAGCCGCAATCAGGCAAAGGTGCGTGAGCTGCGGGAGATACTCGAAGCGGACGGTTACACACCGG